>Ga0134121_10000449_pt1 | contig 47965 bp, 38 predicted proteins | sample KB301_FD_96463 | JGI IMG/M metagenome (GOLD analysis project Ga0134121, IMG submission 96463) | Terrestrial soil microbial communities without Nitrogen fertilizer from Kellogg Biological Station, Michigan, USA - KB3-0-1 | ecosystem: Environmental > Terrestrial > Soil > Unclassified ...
GGAGCAGGAGATCCGCCAGGTGGTCAAGGAGATGAAGGTCGCCATCTCCGACAAGGACTTCGAGCGCGCCGTCTACCTGCGGGAGCGGGAGATCGAGCTGCGCGAGGACCTGGAGCGCATGAGCGTGGCGGCGGACGAGACGGGCGTGCTGGAAGTGACCCGCCACGACATCGAGGAGGTCATCTCCTCGTGGACGGGCATTCCGGTGGCCGCCCTGCAAAGCGAGGAGGCGGCGAGGCTGCTGCAGATGGAGGAGATCCTGAGGCACCGGGTGGTGGGTCAGGACCGCTCGATCAGCGCCATCAGCCGCGCCATCCGCCGTTCCCGGCTGGGGGTGTCCAACCCGCAGCGGCCGGTGGGCTCGTTCATCTTCCTGGGCCCCTCGGGCGTCGGCAAGACCGAGGTTGCCCGGCAGCTCTCGGAGTTCCTGTTCGGCAACCAGCGGGCGCTGGTGCGCTTCGACATGTCGGAGTACATGGAGAAGCACGCGGTCTCCAAGCTCATCGGCTCGCCGCCGGGTTACGTCGGGCATGAGGAAGGCGGCCAGCTCACCGAGAGGGTGCGGCGCCAGCCCTACTCGCTGATCCTGTTCGACGAGATCGAGAAGGCGCATCCCGACGTCGCCAACCTGCTGCTGCAGATCCTGGAGGACGGTCAGCTCACGGACGCCTACGGCAACCAGGTGGATTTTCGCAACACCCTGGTGCTGATGACCTCGAACATCGGCAGCAAGCTGGTGCTGCGCGGCGGCCGGATGGGTTTTGGCGAGGGGAGTCAGGAGGCGAGCTTCCAGCGCCTCGAAGAGGAAATCCTGGCCGAGCTGCGGCGTACCTTCAGCCCGGAGTTCATCAATCGCATCGACGAAGTCATCGTATTCAATCCGCTGAGTGAGAGCGACCTGCGGGCGATCGTCGACATCCTCGTCGAGGACGTCAACCGTACTCTCGCCGAGAGGGGTCTCCGGGTGGAGATCTCGGACCCGGCCAAGGAGTGGCTGTTGGCCAAGGCGGGGGTCGAGCCTTCGACGGGGGCACGGCCGTTGCGTCGCGCCATCCAGCGTCACATCCAGGACAAAGTGTCGGACATCCTCATCAATCAGCACGGCGGCGAGGCCATCGAGCGGATCGAAGTGGATCTGGAGGGCGGTGAGCTGACGTTCCAGGCCGGCGCCCAGGAGATCGTCATTCCCAGGCGCTGAACCGCCGGCCGGCGGCCCCCCCAAGCAAGAGCAGCAGTCACTCCCGGCGGCGTCAAGCCGCCGGGACCAGGAAAGGACGAGACGATGCCCGTACTCATCGTGGACCGGCGTGGATCGCGCCGCTGGCAGATTGTGCGCCGCCTCTTGGTGGTGATGCTTCTGCCGTCGCTGCTCTCAGGCGGTTTCTCCGCCCGGGCTCAGGCGCCTTCGCCGCAGGTCAACGGCCGTACCGTCGAGGCGATTGAATTCAAGGGACTCAAAACCCTCTCCGAGGACACACTTCGCTACTACCTCGGCCTCCAGCCGGGGCAGCCGCTCGACGAGAACGCGCTCAACCGCAACGTCAAACAGCTCTGGGATCGCAACCTGGTGGACAACGTCGAGGTGGAGAGCGTGCCGACTCCCGCCGGGGTGCGCCTGGTCATCACGGTGGTCGAGCGGCCGATCCTGAAATCGATCGACTACGAAGGTCTCAAGCGCATCTCGAAGACGGATCTGCAGGACAAGATGACCACCCAGCGCATCCGTGTGCGGGAGGGCGAGCCCATATCGCTCGGCGAGCTGCAACGGGTCAAAACCCTCATCGAGCAGCTCTACGCCGAGAAGGGCTATCGCTTCGCCAACGCTCAGTACACCGTCAGCGACGTGGGGCCGAACGAAAAGAAGATCATCTTCACCGTCGACGAGGGCAACCGCGTCCGCATCTCCGACCTCAAGTTCGAGGGCAACACGGTGTTCAATGACCTGCGGCTGCGCTGGTCGATGAAGAAGACCAAGGAGAGCAACCTCATCAGCCGGATTTCCAAGAAGGACATCTACGATCCGGCGAAGCTCCAAGAGGACCTCGACAAGGTCCGCGACCTGTACAAGAGCGTCGGCTACAAGAACGTCGTCATCGGCGATCCCAAGGTCGAGGTGCGGGCGATGAACCCCACGGCCCCCAAGGTCAAGGATCAGAACCGCCGGATGTTCATCACCATCCCCATCGAAGAGGGGGAGCGGTGGAAGTTCGGCGAGGTGACCCTCGAGGGCAACCAGATCTACCCCAACAAGATTCTGCTGCGCGCCTTCGACAAGAAGACCGGCGGCTGGCTGCGGTCCAAGGTGATCGACGACGGAGTGAAGGAGATCACGGATCTCTACCACAACACCGGCTACATCTTCGCCCGCATCGATCCCGAGCTGGTGGAGCGTCCGGGGCGCGTCGCCGACGTCGTCATCCACATCAAGGAGGGGGACCAGTTCCAGGTCGGGCGCATCGAGTTCTCGGGCAACGAGCGGACCCAGGACAAGGTGCTGCGCCGCGAGCTGCGCCTCTATGAGGGCGGCCTGATGAACGTCGCGGCGATCCGCAACAGCGTGCTCAAGGTCAACCAGCTCGGCTACTTCAAGCTCAACGAGGAAGACCCGGTCGAAATCGACACCGACACGGAAAAGAAGAAGGTCAACCTGACCTTCAAGGGCGCCGAGGCGGACCGCACCGAGCTGCAATTCGGCGGCGGCTGGAGCGAGCTGGACGGCTTCTTCGGCCAGTTCTCCATCAGCACCAAGAACTTCCTCGGCCGCGGCGAGCAGGTGGGCGTGTCGCTCCAGAACGGCAAGCTGCGGAACTTCTTCGACCTCTCGTATTCGGTGCCCTGGTTCCTCGACAAGCCGCAGAGCATCGGCATCCGGGCCTACAACCAGAGCCTCCAGTACGACCTGCTGTCGGGCTCGAGCGATACCTACCTGCGGCACAGCAAAGGCGCCGTCCTGACCTACGGCCGCAACTACCGGCTGTTCAACTCGGTGAGCCTCAGCTACAACCGGTCCAACTACAACGACGAGACGACGGTGACCATCCCCGCGCTGCTTCCCGGCGAGACGCCACCGCCGGCCGGCCAGCCGCAGCCGGGCGACGTCGTCACCACCAAGCTGCGAATCAACAACTCGTCGCTGCGCCCGGTGTTCGCCTTCGACAGCCGCGACAACCCGTTCGAGACCACTCGCGGCCAGAAGGCCTCCGTGGCCGTCGAGTACGCGGGCGGCTTCCTCGGCGGCGACAACAACTTCTGGCGGCCCGAGGTTACTTACAGCCTCTTCCAGCCGGTGACCAACTACCCCACGAAGACGCTGTTCGCCGTCAACCTCGAAGGCGGCTGGATCAAGCCCTTCGGCGGCCATACCATCCCCATCCTGGAGCTTTTCTACCTGGGCGGCGAGAACAGCATCCGCGGGCACGCCTTCCGCTCCATCTTCCTGCGCGACGCCCACGGCCTGCCGGTGCGCGACTCGACCGGGGTCATCCTGGGCGGCGACAGCTTCGCGCAGGTCAATTTGGAGTACCATTTCCTGTTGGGCGGGCCGTTCCGCCTGTTGCTCTTCGCGGATGCGGGCAACGTCTACGGCGAGGGGCAGACCTTCAACCTGTCGGGCCTGCGCAAGACCGCGGGCGTGGAGCTGAGGGTGCTGCTGCCCGTGTTTGGCGCGCCGTTGCGCTTCATCTACGCGAAGAACCTGGATGCTCTGCCGGAAGACAGCTTTCAGAACTTCCAATTCAGTATCGGAACCAGCTTCTGATCGACCCGTCGATCGACAAGTAGTTGATCGACAAGGAAATAGGAGAGACCCGTAATGTCGTTCCGAATTCGTTTTTCTCACGCCGCGGCCTCGTGCCTCCTGGGCCTGGCGTTGGTCGCCCCCGTGATGGCTCAGAAGGCGCCGGCCGCCGCCGCGGCGCCTCCTGCCGCTCCCGGGGTCATCAAGATCGCCGTGATCGACACCGAGAAGATCCTGCTCTCCTCGGTGGCGGGCAAGAAGGCCGTCGCCGACCTCAAGAAGCTCCAGGAGCAGCGGGAGGGCGAGCTGCGCGCCAAGGCGCAGGAGCTCAAGGACCTGCAGACCAAGATCTCCGAAGGCCGTCTCTCCCTCGCCCAGGACAAGCTTGCCGAGCTCTCCAAGCAGTTGGAGGAGAAGGACATCGTCTTGCGCCGCGCCCAGGACGACGCCACCCGCGAGCTCAACAAGAAGCGGGACGACATGCTGGCGGCCATCGACGAGAAGGTGATGCCGGTGATCAACCAGGTGGGCCACGAGTTGGGCTACACCCTGATCTTCCGCAAGTTCGAGAGCGGCTTGATCTACGCCGACGAAGGCGTGGACATCACCGCCTCGGTGGTCCAGCGGCTGGACGCCGCTGCGGCGGGTAAATAGCCACTGTGGGCTACCGGCTCGCCGAGCTGGCCGAGCTGGTGGAAGGCCGGGTCGAAGGAGACCCGGAGCGTGCCGTCGAGACGATCCGCACCCTGGAAGAGGCCGGTCCTGGCGATCTGTCGTTCCTGACCCATCCCCGCTATCGTGCTCAGGCGGTGGCCAGCCGCGCCGGTGCGCTGCTGGTGGGGAAGGGTCTGGCCGCTATGGCTGACATCGCCGCCTTGAACCGGGATCTACTGGTGGTGGACGATCCCGGGTACGCCCTGGCCGTGCTGCTGACCCGATTTCATCCGGATGCTGGCGGTCGCCGCGAGCCTGGGGTTCACCCGACGGCCATCCTGGAGCCGGGTTGTGTAGTGGATCCGGCGGCTCACGTCGGTCCCTACGTGGTGATCGGGGAAGGCAGCCGGATCGGCGCCGGCGCGACGCTTCACGCTTTCGTCGCCGTGGGCCGGAGCTGCACGGTGGGGGAGGGAGCCGTGCTCTTCCCCCACGCCGTGCTCTACGACGGCACCGAGCTGGGGGCGGGGGTCGTCGTACACGCCGGCGTCGTGCTGGGAGCGGACGGCTTTGGCTACGCCACTCACGGCGGCGCCCATCACAAGGTGCCGCAGCTCGGCCGCGTGGTGATCGAGGCGAACGTGGAGGTCGGCGCCAACTCGACCATCGACCGCGCCACGCTGGGCGCCACCCGTATCGGAGAGGGCACCAAGATCGATAATCTGGTCCAGGTCGGTCACAACGTGCAGGTTGGCCGGCACTCTATTCTGTGCGGTCAGGCCGGAATCGCGGGGAGCGCCAAGCTGGGCGACGGCGTCGTTCTGGCCGGGCAGGCGGGTGTGGCCGGCCACATCGAGCTTGGCAATCGCGTCCAGGTGGCGGCCAAGTCGGCGGCGCTGGCCTCGGTGGAGGAAGCAACGCAGGTGGCCGGCATTCCCGCGGTGGAGATTCGGAAATGGCGGCGTCAGACCGTCCTGATTTCGCGCTTGGAAGAGATGAGCCGGCGCCTCCGGGCCCTCGAGCGACGGCTCGGCGAACTTGTCGATCCCGGCGCCCCCGACGACACTGGCGAGGAGGGATGAGTTGAGCGAGCAATCGACCCCGAAGCCCTTGGAGACCCCGAAGTGGGACATCGAGTGGATCCAGTCGGTGCTGCCCCACCGCTATCCGTTTCTGCTCGTCGATCGCGTGCTGGAAATCGAGCCCGGCAAGCGCATCGTGGCGCTCAAGAACGTCACCATCAACGAGCCCTTTTTCGGTGGCCACTTTCCGGGCCGGCCGGTGGTTCCGGGCGTGCTTCTCGTCGAAGGCATGGCGCAGGCCGGCGGCCTGCTGCTCCTGGGCGACGTTCCAGACCGCGCCAACAAGCTGCTGCTCTTCGCCGGCATCGAAGAGGCCAAGTTCCGCCGCCCGGTGGTGCCCGGCGACCAGATCCGCTACGAGATCGACGTCCTGCGCCTGCGCAGCACCTACTGCAAGCTCAAAGGCCGGGTGATGGTGGACGGCCAACTGGCGGCCGAGGCGGTGATTTCGTCGGCGATGGTGGACCGGTGAAGATTCTCGCTCCCATAGGCGCTGGCTTGGCCGCCTCAGGGCGCCCCCACCCAAGACCCTCATCACCCCGGCCCTCTTCTCCCGACCCCCTCAGCCCCCTCACCGGGAGAAGAGGGAGAACAGCCGGACCCCTCATCACCCCGGCCCTCTTCTCCCATCGCCCTCCCCCCGACCGGGAGAAGAGGGAGCAAGGCAAGAACGCCCCAGGGGTACCCCTCTCCCGGAGAGGGGGATGGGGTGGTCGGGAGAGGGGCAGGGGTGAGGGTCTTGGGTGGGGGCGCTCTGCGACGAGGTTAGCGCGGAGGGGGCGGGAGAAGAGGGCCGGGGTGATGAGGGTCTTGGGCGGGGGTTCCCCACGATGACGCCCTCCATCCACCCCCTAGCCTTCGTCGACCCCACCGCTCAGCTGGCTGACGGCGTCCGCATCGGTCCGTTCGCGGTGATCGGCGCCGGCGTCGAGATCGGCGAGGGCACGGAGATCGGGGCCGGAGCGAAGGTTTACGGCCCCGCCCGCATCGGCCGCGAGAATCACATCTATCCCAACGCCGCCATCGGCTTCGATCCCCAGGATCTGAAGTTCAAGGGCGAAGAGGTCAAGCTGGAGATCGGCGACAGCAACGTCTTCCGCGAGTTTTGCACCGTCCACCGCGGCACCGCCAAGGGCGGCGGCGTCACCCGGATCGGGAACGAGGGCCTCTACATGGCCTACACCCACATCGCGCACGACTGCCAGGTGGGGAGCCGTATCATCTTCGCCAACAACGCCACGCTGGCCGGGCACGTCGAGGTCCACGACGACGCCAACATCAGCGCCTTCTCCTCCGTCCACCAGTTCTGCCGGGTGGGCCGCCACGCCTATGTCGGGGGCTATACGGTGGCCACGATGGACGTGCTGCCGTACGTCAAGACCGTGGGCCAGAAGCCGGCCTGCTACGGCTTGAACTCCATCGGCCTCAGGCGCAAGGACTTCGAGCCTGAGCGTGTGCGCCGGCTGGAGCTCGCCTATCGCATTCTCGTGCGCTCGAAGCTGAACACGCAGCAGGCTCTGGAGCGGCTGAAGGCCGAGCTGGCGGGAGACCCTGACGTCGATTACCTCATCGGCTTTGTCGAGAGCAGCCAGCGGGGGATCCACAAGTCCACTCCCCGCGGCGGCGCGCGGGGAGGAGGCGAGCCTGAGTAGCGACTCTCCGCGGGTGTCGCCCCTGCGCGTCGGCGTCTTCGGCACCGGCGCCATGGGCCGCAACCACGTCCGGCTGCTGTCGGCCCTGCCCGGCGCCGAGCTGGTGGGCATCTACGATCCGGACTCCCGTTCAGCGGAGGGGGCCGCTCGCGATCACGGAGCGCGCATCTTCCCGCGGCTCGAGGATCTGGCCGGCGAGATCGAAGCGGCGGTGGTGGCGGCGCCCACGGTGGCCCACGCCGACATGGGCTGCACCCTCTTGGCCAAGGGTCTGCACGTGCTGATCGAAAAGCCCCTGGCCGCCAGCCTTGCCGAAGCCGACCGGCTTCTTGCCGCTGCCGGCGACCGCGTGCTGGCCGTGGGGCACGTGGAGTTCTTCAACCCGGCGGTCCAGGCCCTGCTGGCGGTGGATACGCCGCCGCGCTTCGTCGAAGTGCAGCGGCTGGGAGTCTTCTCGCCGCGCAGCCTGGACGTGGACGTCATTCTCGACCTGATGATCCACGACCTCCAGATCCTGCACGCCCTCGATCCCAGCCCGGTCGAAGAGGTACGGGCCACGGGGATCGCCGTCCTCTCGCCGCGCATCGACATGGCCAACGTGCGGCTGCAATTCGCTTCGGGAGGAGTGGCCAACTTGACGGCGTCGCGGGTTTCCTCCGAGCGGACGCGCAAGCTGCGGGCTTTCCTGTCCAACCGCTACTACTCCCTCGACTATCAGGCGCAGGAGATCAAGGGCTACCGCCTGGAGGATGGAGGCGGCGAACGCCGAATCCTGCCGGACGATCTCGCCGTCGAGCGCGCCGAGCCCCTGAAGCGCGAGCTCGAAGCCTTCCTCGCCGCCTGCCGAAGGGAGCCGGCGCCCTTGGTGGATGGCGCGCGTGGGCGCCAGGCGCTGGCGACGGCGTTGGCAGTGGTGGAGGCGATTCGGTAGACCCCTCATGACCCCGGCCCTCTTCTCCCATCGCCCTCCCCCCGACCGGGAGAAGAGGGAGAAAGACCCTCATCACCCCGGCCCTCTTCTCCCAGCCTCCCCCCCGCCTGACGGGAGAAGAGGGAGAACAGCCACCGGATCTTCACCTTTGTTGGTCTTCCGGCTCCCCTCTCTCCCGTCAGGCGGGGGGGAGGCTGGGAGAGAGGGGTTGGGGGAGTGAGGGCCTCGAAGCGGCGGAGAGGGTTCCGTCCACCAGGTAGGGCGGCGTCACGATCCGGATTTGCTTTGTCTTTGGGCGCTCGCCCCAACCCGCCCCGGACTGGTAGACTCTCCCGCCGGTTCCGGCAATCGACGGCTTCGGCCTTGATTCTCATAGAAAGAGGAGTTTTCCTGATGAGTGACATCCGTATCGGTGTGATTGGCGGCAGCGGCCTCTACCAGATGGAGGGGATGACGGTCCGCGAGGAGCGCCGGATCGAGACACCGTTTGGCGATCCGTCGGACGCCTACGTCATCGGCGAGCTCGACGGCCGCGAGGTGGCTTTCCTGCCCCGCCATGGCCGCGGCCACCGCCTGCTGCCCACCGAGCTCAACTATCGCGCCAACATCTACGGCTTCAAGCTCCTGGGCGTCGAGGAGATCGTCTCGGTCTCCGCCGTCGGCTCCCTGAAGATCGAGTACAAGCCCACGGACATCGTGGTGCCCGACCAGTTCTTCGACCGCACCCGCCACCGCGTCGACACCTTCTTCGGCAACGGCCTGGTGGCTCACGTGTCGCTCGCCAAGCCCGTCTGCCCGCGGCTTCTGGACTGGGCCGACGCGGCGGCGCGGGCGGCCGGCGCCACGGTCCACAAAGGCGGCACCTACGTCTGCATGGAGGGCCCGCAGTTTTCCACCCGCGCCGAGTCCGAGACCTACCGCTCGCGTGGTTTCGACATCATCGGCATGACCAACCTCCAGGAGGCGCGGCTCGCCCGCGAGGCGGAGATCTGCTACGTCTCGCTCTCCATGGTGACCGACTATGACTGCTGGCACGAGACCGAGGAGGCCGTCTCGGGCGAGGCCGTGATGGAGGTCATCCGGCAGAACGTGCAGATGGCGCAGGAGGTCGTCCGCCAGATGATAAGCCGCCTTGGCGGTGCCCATTCCCGCGAATGCCTCTGCGCGGAGGCACTCAAGTACTCGCTGATCACCGAACGGGCGATGATCCCGGCGGCGACCGTCAAGGCGCTCCAGCCGATCATCGGGAAGTACATCAAGGCCGAATGACACGCATTCTAATTACCAACGACGACGGCATTTTCTCCGAAGGGATCAAACTGCTGGCCGCGTCGCTAGCCACCCTGGCGGAGGTGTTCGTGGTGGCGCCGGACCGCGAGCAGAGCGCGATGGGCCACGCGCTCACCCTTTCGCGGCCGTTGCGCATGCAGAAGGTGGCGGAGAACTGGTACGCGGTGGATGGCACGCCCACCGACTGCGTCAACCTGGGAGTGCTGTCGCTGCTCAAGGACAACCCGCCCGACCTGGTGTGCTCCGGCATCAACTTCGGCCTCAACCTCGGCGACGACGTCACCTACTCGGGCACCGTCGCCGCCACCTTCGAAGGCACCCTATTGCGCATCCCGTCCGTCGCTTTCAGCCAGGAAGTGGGGGAGGGATTCTCCTTCCACGCCGCGGCGGAATTCGCCCGCCGGCTGGTGGAGGTGCTGCTCGGCGAGGAGCTGCCGCGCGACCTGCTGCTCAACGTCAACGTGCCGAACGGCCCCATCCAGGGAGTGAGCTTCACCAAGCTCGGCCGTCGGGTCTACACCCAGTCGGTGATCGAGAAGCTCGATCCGCGGGGGCGGAAGTACTACTGGATCGCCGGCACCCCGCAGTGGGAGCGGGCGGCCGGCACCGACTACGAGGCGGTGACGCGGGGCCAGGTCTCGGTGACGCCGCTGCATCTCGACCTCACCTACTATCCCGGGCTCGAAAGCTTCGGGCCGGTGCACGAGAAGCTCTCGGCCCTCACCTTCCCGGCCCCGCCGCCGTCCCCCGCATCCTTACCTGCCTCCGAGTAAGGATGAGCGACTACGCCGTCCAGCGCGAGCGGATGGTCCGCGACCTGATCGCCGCTCGCGGCGTCAAGGACGAGCGCGTGCTCGCCGCCATGCGCAAGATCCCCCGCCATCTGTTCGTCAAAGACCATCTGCGCAGCCAGGCCTACGGCGATCACGCCCTGCCTATCGGCGCCAACAGCGGGCAGACCATCTCGCAGCCTTACATCGTGGCGCGCATGACCGAGCTCCTGGACGTGGGACCGGAGCACTCCGTGCTGGAGATCGGCACCGGCTCCGGCTACCAGACGGCCATCCTCGCCGGCCTGGCGCGGCGGGTCTACAGCCTCGAGCGCATCCCGGAGCTCGCCCAGGCGGCCATCCCGCGCATGCGCCAACTGGGCTTCGACAACGTCAAGATCCAGGTGTTCGACGGCACCGTGGGCTGGAGCGAGTGGGCGCCCTACGATCGCATCCTGGTCACCGCCGGCGCGCCAAAAGTGCCCGAGCCGCTTTTGGGACAACTCGCGCCGGGCGGCGCCCTGCTGATTCCCGAAGGGCCGCGCAACCTGCAACGGCTGGTGCTGTACCGCAAGTCGCCGCGCGGCGAGATCCGGCGCCGTGAAGGCGAGGAGGTCGTCTTCGTGCCCCTTCTCGGCCGGCACGGCTGGAAACCGGAGACCCGATGAGCGGGTCGAGCGAGCCCACTAGCACCCGGGCCTTCCGCTTCTGGGTTAGCGGCCGCGTCCAGGGCGTGGGCTTCCGCTGGTTCGTCCGCCGGGAGGCGCAGGAGCTGGGCCTCACGGGCCGGGTGCGCAACCTGGCGGATGGCCGCGTCGAGGTGGCGGTGGCCGGGGAGCCCTCAGACTTGAGCGCCTTCCGGGAGCGACTGCGGGCGGGACCGCCGGGCGCCCGCGTCACCCGGATCGAAGAGGAAGAAATGTCCGCCGTGCCCGAGTGGGACGGCTTTACCATCGACCGCTAGCGACCGAGTGGAGGAGACCCATGGAGGATTTGAAGGCGTACATTCGCGAGGTGCCGGACTTTCCCAAGCCGGGCATCCTGTTCTACGACATCACGACCCTGCTCCAGCACCCGCTGGCGCTGCGCATGACGGTCGACCGCTTCGTCTGGTTCTTCTCCCAGAAGCGCATCGACAAAGTGGTGGGCATCGAGTCGCGGGGCTTCATCTTCGCGCCCACCGTGGCCTACAACCTGAACGCCGGCTTCGTCCCGGTGCGCAAGCCGGGGAAGCTGCCTTACCAGAGAGCCCGCCAGGGGTATGACCTCGAATATGGCACCGACGCCATCGAGATGCACAACGACGCCATCCTCCCCGGCGAGCAGGTGCTGATCGTCGACGACCTGATCGCCACCGGCGGCACGGCGCTGGCGGCGGCCAAGCTGGTCGAGTCCCTGGGCGGCACCGTGGCCGGCTTCGGCTTCCTCGTCGAGCTGACCTTCCTCCCGGGCCGCCAGAAGCTCAAGGACTACGAGGTGCAGGCGCTGATCCAGTACTGAACGGGCTCCGCAAAGTCCCTAGGGTATAATCCCCCGACCTGCGGCTGTAGCTCAGGTGGAAAGAGCAGGAGTTTCCTAAACTCTTGGTCGGGGGTTCGAGTCCTCCCAGCCGCACCACCTTTTTGGGCTAGCATCTAGCAAGCATCGCTGCAGGCACCGCAGGTGACCGTGCAGGCACCTCCAGTTGCGCACCCATTGCTACATGCACCACAGGTGTCGAAGATCGACGGGCTGCCGCCGGTGCCGCCTTCGCCTGGATGGCCACATGGATCGGAACCACATCTCAGGGCCACAGTGATGCCACCGACTACTTTTTCCAGAAAGATTACAGTCTCGCGATTAAGGGTTAGCTTTTTTGCCTTCTTTTTCTTCATTATCTATCTCCTCCAGAAAGGTGGTACTTTCTGACGTATGACTTCCCGTGCAAATACGTTTCACCTCGGGACAGCAGTGAACTGCTCGCCGACTGACCTACTGTCGTTGAAAAGCGGCATTGGCCCAGCCTGATGAGCGCCGAGCTCCGCCAACGGTATGGCGTCAGGGCGCCTTGCTCTCGACCTTCGTGTTGACGCCTCGGGCGAAGCGCCAGATCTGGTCGGCTCCCCGCTGAAGGACGGAGACCGCCCAGCCTTTGACGCTCCTCGGCTCACCGCCCGCGATGGGAGTCGCGGTGAGCTCGTCCCGGGGCCCAGAGGAACGCCCAGTCTCCCGACACGACGACCTCTTGGACTTCAAAAAGGGGCTCGATCCGGGACTGCGAGAAGCCCGCGAGCAGCGGTGCCAGGCTCGCCCGCCCCCGGATCGGTGGAAATCCGGGCGCCAGGAAGACGCAGTCCTCGGTGACCCGCTCGAGCAGAGCCGCATGATCGCCGGCTCGCGTCAACGCATCCCACTCATCCACCAGGGCTAGGATCGCCGCCACGTCCTCCTGCGGGCCGCTATAGGTCGGTTCCGCCGTAGTCATGATGGGAGATGATAGCCGTCGGTCGTGGGAAAGGACATGCCCGATGGGAAACCGGACCGGGCAGACCTGAGATCGGGCGTGCACGGCGCCTCATCGGTCATGCACGACGCCTCATCGGTCATGACCGACGCCTCATCGGTCATGCACGACGCTTCATCGGTCACGACCGACGTGGCACAGGGCGTGACCGATGCCTCATCGGTCGTGACCGATGCGACAAAGTGCGCGACCGATGCTCCATCGGTCATGACCGACGTGACACAGGGCGTGACCGATGCTCCATCGGTCGTGACCGACGCGACAAAGTACATGACCGATGCTCCATCGGTCATGACCGACGTGGCACAGGGCGTGACCGACGCTCCATCGGTCGTGACCGATGCGACAAAGTGCGTGACCGATGCTCCATCGGTCGTGACCGACGTGACAAAGTGCGTGACCGATGCGCCGTCGGTCGTGACCGATGAGGCAAAGTGCATGACCGATGAGCCGTCGGTCGTGACCGATGAGGCAAAGTGCGTGACCGATGGTCCATCGGTCGTGACCGATGAGCTGACGCGCCCGACCGACGCGCCGACGTACGCGACCGATGAGGCGACGCGCGTGACCGATAAGCCGACGCGTGCGGCCGATGAGCCGACCCGCGTGACCCATGAGGCGAATTACATGTCCGATGAGGCGAGGTGCGTGGCCAATGGGCCATCCTGCGTGACCTATGGGCCGAAGTGCGAGACCGACGGGCCATCGCGCATGACCGGCGAGTCGTCGGTCGTGACCGATGCGCCATCGTGCGAGACCGGCGCGCCATCGTGCGCGGTCTCGCTTACGAAGGTGGTAGCTCGGGGCGACTTAGATCTCGCAGTCTTCGCAGTTTGACTTCTTGGTATCCGGCGGGCAGTCGTTGGAGGGGGCAGATCCGCAGGTCAGAAGCGGGAAGTCCGTTAAGGTAACACCCGTACCTCCCCGGATCTCCCGAACACTTGACAGAGAGAGATTGCGCAACGTTTCCCGGTGAAGCTTAAGCTTCTTCTTCATTTCCTCTCCTTTCGTAGGGAAGGCTCTCGCCCTTCATCTAGGGAAGTGCCGCTGGCCGTGCGAAGCGAGCCCGGGAGATGATCCGACGACGGTTCGACCGGCCGCGAGATCGCCGCCCGGTCGGCCTGGAGGCTGGTGACCTCCCCCCTGTGGTCTCGGTGTCCGGTCGGGACGCATTGCCGAACCTTCGAATCCGGCGTATGATCTCAAAACCCGAAGAATGAGAGAGATGCACAAATCCGAAAGTTCTGGTCTGAGATCCTGCGATTCACTAAAGTCTCAGGGCAGAAGGGCGGAGGCTATGAGGTGAGCTTCACACGTCACCTCTACACGTCGCAGCCGTTGCGCACGCTGGAGGAGATCAGAGCCGGTGTCCTAGCCGTCGAGAAAAAGGCTGAAGGGCTGCTTAGCGCCATGATCGGAACGACCGGTGGCCTCGTGAAGGTAGACTGATGAGTACCCCGCGCGGACGGTACTCATGGCGCTAGAGGAACTCATCGTCAACTGGAGCAAGGATCGCCCCGAATGGCAACGGGAGGTCATGCGCCGAACAGCTACGGGTGACTTGCTCTCCGAAATTGACTACGACCAACTCGTCGACGGCATCCTGAAGGCGCGCGATGCGGGCCAAGAAGCCGCCTTTGGTCTCGAGCACCTTCCGAAGGCTACCGCCGAAGACCGATCGGTAGGTATCGTGTCGATCGCCAAGCCGGAGCATGTGAATGCTCTCGCGTCCGACCAGCCACTCACGTTCGAACTCCATGGGCTGACCATCGTCTACGGCGACAACGGAAGCGGCAAATCCGGCTACGCGCGACTGCTGAAGCGCATCACGCGGGCTCGCCACAAGGAGGAGGTTCTGTCGGACGTCTTCCGCGACACGACGATGGAGAAGCCCACCGCGAGCCTCTCTGTTCGTATCGGCGACAAGGACGAGTCGCTTTCCTGGCCAGACTCGACCCCGCCGGAACTGCAACGCATACTCTTTTACGACAGCGCATGCGGGAACGCCTACATCGCTACAGAATCGGACTTCCCCTATCGGCCGTCTGCGCTCATTGTCATGGACGGTCTCATCAACGCCTGCGTCGCGGTACGAACCCGCATCGACGCCAAACTTGACGAGAACGCCAGAACGTATACGATTATCCCCGTCGTCGCGGACGAGGTGAAGAACACCGATGCCGGCAGGTATCTGAACCAGCTCTCAGGCAGCTCTTCCGAAGATACCCTGGACGCGCTGATCACGCGATTCGATACGTCGAGCGAAACCATCGACGATCTCAAGAACAAGGAAGCGCGCTTACGCAGCGCGGAAACGAGTAAGGAGCGCCAGCGGCTCGCGCGGCAGGCTGAGAAGCTGGAGGCCTTGCACAAGCACATCGAGAATCTCCACTCGACTCTCGGGAACGATGGCTTGACGACGCTTCAAGAGCGCCGCGACCAGCTCGAGTCTCTTGAGGAAGCAGCGAGTGTGCTCGCACGATCCTTCGATTCGGAGCCTCTGCACGGTGTAGGCAGCTCTCCTTGGCAGGTATTGTGGGAATCGGCCAAGCGATTCTCGGAAGAACTCGCCTATCCCGAGCAGTCGTTCCCCGTCGTTGATGACGATAGCCGATGTGTTCTGTGTCAGCAGACGCTCGGCGCAGAGGGCCGCTACCGGCTCTCTAGATTCGAAATCTTTGTTAAGGACGACTCCCAGCTGCGCATCAACGAGGCCCGTAGACACTACGATGCGCAGGTTGAGAGTCTCACGAAGCTACTTGTCTCACCCGACGCGGTGGTAAGCGATCAGAGGGATCTTGAGGCCACTCATGCGGAACTAATTGCGGAAACGCGGGTGCTTCTCGACAGATTTCAGAAAGCCCGTGATCATACACTCGGTGCTATCGCGTGCTCCGGACCACTTTCACTACTTGGCATCGAATCGGCCACTACTCTGACCAGACTCGCTCGAGAAGCGACGGCTGCGCGGGAGATTGCCATTGATCTTTCCAATCCGGACATAGTTCAACAACGGCTTGCGACCACCACTGCCAAGCGACAAGAGCTCAAGCTTCTGCAACAGATCAAGAACTCACGGGAGGCGATCGTCAAGGAGATCGCGCGGCGTAAAGAGCGTGAAGCGCTTGAAGCGGCCAAGACCGCCGCCGCAACCGGATCGATCACCAAGAAGATGCTTGAGTTCTCCGAGGAGAGCATCACCGAGGTCGTTCGTGACACCTTCACCCGGGAAACGGACCGGCTGCGGCTTGAGCGCGTGACCATCGCCCGAACCCGCGGCGACAAGGGTGCGTTGCTCCATCAGCCCAAGCTAGTTGGCGCGCGCCAAGACGTGAGGTTGCCGCGCGTGTTCAGCGAAGGCGAGCGGACCGTGCTTGGACTCGCGGCGTTCTTCACCGATGCCCACCTGGACGGTTCGAGGTCGGCGCTCATCCTGGATGACCCCGTGACTTCTCTCGATCACATCCGCCGTGGTCTCGTGGCGACTCGACTCGCGGAGCTCGCCGAGAGTCGCCAGGTCATCCTATTCACGCACGACGTGGCTTTTGTTGCCGACCTCAAGCGCGAGGCCAGCGGCAAGGGTGTGCTAGTCGCCGAGCGTTCGGTTTCGCGAAGTCGTGTAGAAGAACGGAAGCCCGGTGTGTGTAGCACGAAGCACCCGTGGAAAGCGAAGGACGTTCCCGCGCGGCTCGCCGAGCTCCTGCAGGAACTGAACCGAATCCAGAGGGAATGCGGCGCTTGGGATGAGAAGGTGTACGAGGATGCCGTCGCCCTCTGGGCTGGGAACCTGTCAGAAACATGGGAGCGCATCTTCAGCCAAGAGATCGTCGGACAGGTGCTGGTGGAAGGGGGCCTCGAGGTGCGGCCGATGATGGTGAAGATCCTTGCTCGCTTTTCGGATGAGGATCATCGCGAATTCGAGGCAAGCTACAGCCGCGTCTCACTTTGGGCAAAGCGCCACGACAAAAGCGTCATAGTCAACTACGTGTCCCCCGAGGTCGCTGAACTCGTGAAGGAACTCGGGTTGGTCGACGCTTGGTTCAAACGTGTGAGGGGGTACAAGGCATGATCGCCGGCCTCAAGCCGTATCAGGCGTATCGCACAGCAGAAAGGGAATTGATGGGCGAGATTCCGTCGCATTGGGCTGTCCGCCGTTTGAAGTACGTTGCCCTCGAAACCGACTCTCGGTCAGCGACCGGCATTGAGCAGTTGCTCCGCATTTCGCAATACACCGGTGTCACTCAGCGCCGTCGCGCAGACGGTCTCCACGAACCCGATAGAGGCAGATCGCATGACACTACAGCGGCGATTTGATGATTCGATGCTCGGCGTCTATCAACGGGCCTTGAGCGAAGCAGGCTACCGCGCTACATGGTTTCTCGCGATGCTTAATGAGCGAGGAGGGCTGGAAACTGCTCGCTACCTTTTGCACGCCACAAGTGTCTCAGAAGGCTATGTGGCGCTTTGGGAACGGCAGCGCTTAGATCTGACGGTCGAAGCAGTTATTCTAGATTCGCAGTGGGATGCTCTGTTTACTTCTGACGAACGCGAGATCGCACGGGTGCGACTGGAAGCTTATGGGTACAGCTTCTTGAATGGAGGATAGGCAAATGCCGAGCAAAGAGGAAGAAGTATCGAAGAGCGCAATTCTTGCCCAATTCTACTCAACGGAATACTCGGTGTTTATGGGGCGGGTATCGTCATGGGAGAATTTGCAGTATGCGGCTTGGCCCATCCTTATCGCCGCGTTGGCTCTCTTGGGCCAGATGGAGCGTATCCCTGTCAATTACCGCTGGTGGACGGCTGTCATAGTCACGCTTATCGTTTACGTGGCCTATCAGGGCACAATGACCAATATGCTGTATTCGGTTCTCTTTGTCGAGAGGGATCTTCGTCCGCTAGCAGGCAAACTCATTGGCGCTGAAAACTTCTGGATCTACGAGCGAATTAGGAACAAGACTTTTCCGTCGAACCCGGCTTGGTCGCCATACTGGCCAGTAGTGGTGTCGTTCCTGGCGATCGCATCGGTCACCGGAGGACTCCTACACAGAGATGGCCTCAACGGTCCGGATGGCGCGTGCTTAGTGGTCGCCTTAGGCTTGGGCGTGATGGTGGCGGTTTTGACCCGCAATGGAATTAAGCTGAAGAAACAGATCAATGAGGCCTGTACTCCCGAAGTGAATCTCGTGGAGCGGCGCCGCCCTAAGCCAGCATAGGTCACGGCACCTGCTTTCGCCCCTTCGGGGCTTTGTGTGATTGACAAGACCTTTCCCTGGGGCTTACGCGCCCAGGCTTTATGCTTTCGCCCCTTCGGGGCTGCCTTGATCGGTCGGCTTCTATTTTCTGGCGTCCCACAAGAAGCGCCCGGTTGATACTTGTCATGCGGTCGCTTGGCGTTGATGCAAGTACTTCTCGAAGCCGCTAAACACCTTGCCGATCTCCCGTCTTTCCGAGGTCGATGCCTCACTCTTCCTTGAGATGGACTCGCGATACGTTTCTCGCCGAGTGATTCGCCTCAGCGGCGGTGCATCACCGTAATTGAAGCGAAGTTCTGATGAGTTCGCTGAGCTCGAAACTCCGGGCTGCGGTCCACCATCGTGAGCGAAAACCGCCAATGGCGACAACCTAAGACGGCCCCGACTTGTAGATCCGTAACCAAAGGCTCTTTGGGCACCGAGTGGCTTGGACCGAAAATGCTGAGATTGCCGTCCAGGAAGGCGCTGTAGGCTACGTATCGCTGGTCGGCTCGGACGAATACGTACGCTTCCCATGGCCGTGCGGAACGAGCTGGGGTCAAGATCTCGGGAGGCACTTCGGGAGGCGGGGGCTGCCGGTAGCTCGCCAAAGCGATCCCGGGTATTGCCGCGGACTCAGGAGGGGGAGGGACGAAAGACGGAATGGTTTCCGGAAATAGGTTGGAAAGGTTGTAGCCGAGCCGGACCGTGGCGCCCACACTGGCATGAACGTTGACGGTGCCGAGGGCCGCATTGACCTGGGGCACGATGTCGAAGTAGCGAAGGCCGGATTGCGTGCTTCTTTCGACGAACCTCCGTCTGCCCTGATACAGCAACTGAAGGCCTGGCTGGTTCTTGATCTGGTTGCCCCAGCCCTTGGGATCGGGTGGCGTATCGCTGTTGGTGACCGACCTGAGGAAGGCGTGCCATCGGCGCTGCACGGGCTCACCCAGGGCAAGAGAACCGCCCACAGCGCCGGCGTCAATCTCCAGGCTATGCTGCCGGTCGGGCTTGCTGAGCGTCAGGACGTTACCGTAGTAGAGCCAGGCGCCATAGGGACGCTGATCCGGGATCAGGCGCGGGGTCCGGAGGTTTTCCGGAGTATAGAGGTTTTGGCCGAACGTCCAGGCCGTTTCGAAATTGTAGCAGGAGCTGTCGCTTCTTCCAGGAGGACAGTGTGGCACGTGATTAAGGACATGCTCCATCCAGCGTGTCCTGTGCGCCCACCGAGGAAGGCCGTCCGCACCGAAGCTCCGGGTGAGTCGAATCCCATTCGTGTAGTAGCGGTCAGTGCTCAGGAAAGAGTCGTTCTCAACATAGAAAGTCCAACTCGCTGGCTGGCCTGGCTCAATCTCCAAAGCCGGGAGATGGCTGCCACCAGAGAGAAGACCTGCAAGAAAGCAAGCGCCCCAGATTGTTGGTCGGACGGACATCGAACGCTCCTTTGAAGATATCGCAGTAGACGGACGTCAATGGGCAATTCTCGGCTGGTTAGCGACTCGGCCTAGACGCGCCGCTGCCATAGTCTGCTTTCGCCCCTTCGGGGCTTTGTGGAATTGACGGGGCCTTTTCCTGGGGCTTACGCGCCCAGGCTTTATGCTTTCGCCCCTTCGGGGCTGCCTGATCGGTCGCCCCGCCACCCCTGCGGGGTTTCTTTGATCAACGGAACGCGCTCCTTGATGGAGAAGACAATGTGGTGGGGGAGACTCGTGAGGCTTGTGGCGTTGGTCTGCAAAGTAGCCCCGAAGGGGCGAAAGCGTAAAGCCTGGGGCGTGAGCCCCAGGAAAGGAATCCCATAAATCCTAAAAGCCCCGAAGGGGCGACAGCAGGGTGTTCCTGTCAGCCCAGAAGGTATTTCTCGGCAAACGCGATGCGGTGTTTCTGGGCCAATTTCCTCAATTCGTCTTCGAACGAGATTCGAGCATGGTGCTCCTGCTGAGTCTGGATATAACGACGGAGCTCGGCCACCATGGATTCGCTCACGGTAACGCCAAAATATCCAGCCTGCCATTCGAATCGCCCTTAAATCTTCTGTTTCTTGTTGATCCAGCCGGAGGAATTCGACTTGACGAAGCGAACCGACATGGCAAGTGCAAGGTCCGCCTTGAGCTTCACCAGCATGTGAACATGCTCCGGCATGCCGCCGATCTCCAGGAGGACGCCTCGCTGGGCCACGCACGATTCCTCCAATGTATTCATAGAAGGACTCCCTGAGGCCGTTTTCGATCAACGGAACGCGTTCCTTGGTGGAGAAGACGATGTGGTAGAGGAGATTCGTGAGGCTGGTGGCCATAAATCTGCTTTCGCCCCTTCGGGGCTTTGTGGATTTTGGGGGCCTTATCCTGGGGCTTACGCCCCAGGCTTTATGCTGTCGCCCCTTCGGGGCTGCTTTGGGGCTGCTTTGATCAATTTTCGCCTGTTCGGGACTTCTCTGTTCCTTGGTGGGAATGCTGATGTGGCGGGGAGATTTGTGAGGCTCGTGCATTCTTCCTCTCGTGGTATTTCGCACCAAGGATGGAGGCCGGTCATCCAAGGTAGCCCGAAGGGGCGAAAGCATAGAGATGCTATGTAGGGTGGCGTCTGGTGGGGTGGAAGAGGGCGGGCCGACCGGGTTATGGTTTCTGGGAACCACCATTCTCAAAGGAGAGTCCCAGATGAGCCAGACTCAGACGACCCGCGAGGAGAAGTGTAGCGCAAGACAAGACACTCTATACGTGGCACTGGAGTTGGGCCGGAGCAAGTGGCAGTTGGCTTTTACGACGCAAGCCGGTCAGAAGGCAAGGTTGCGGCAGATCGCAGGGCGGGATGTGAAGTCTCTGGCGCGGGAGATCTGTCAGGCCAAACAACGGTTCTGCCTGTCGGCGTCGTCGCGGGTGGTGAGTTGCTACGAGGCAGGTCGGGACGGGTTTTGGCTGCACCGTCACCTGGAGTCGGTGGGAGTGGAGAGCCGGGTCGTGGATTCCTCAAGCATTGAGGTGAACCGCAGAGCCCGGCGGGCGAAGACGGACCGGTTGGACGTCGTCAAGCTGTTGGATTTGTTGGTGCGTTATGACTCGGGCAATCGTGTCTGGAGCGTGGTGCGTGCGCCGAGCCCGCAGGAAGAAGACGGTCGTCAGTTGGGTCGGGAGCTGGAGCTTCTGAAGACGGAGAGAACCAGTCATTGGAATCGGATCCGAGGACTTCTCGCGGGGCAGGGGCTCGTCTTGAGCGGGCGCGATCAAGGCAGGTTTGGCGAGTGGCTGAAGGAGGTGCGGATGTGGGATGGCAACCCCTTGCCCGAGAGCTTGCGATCTCGTCTGGAGCGCGAGTTGGAGCGGTTAGAGCTCGTGGAGGACCAGATCCGGACTCTGGATCAGCGCCGACGCGACCAAGTGGCCGAAGCGAAGAGTCGAGCCGATGAACAGGTGGCTCAGTTGCTGCTGCTGCGCGGGATCGGTATGAACAGCTCGTGGTTGTTCGTGACGGAGTTTTTTGCCTGGCGGCAGTTCCGTAACCGACGCCAGGTTGGGGCCCTGTCGGGGTTGACACCGACGCCGTACAAGAGTGGAGACGGTTTGAGCCACGAGCAAGGAATCGCCAAGTCGGGTAGTGAACGGGTGCGAGCGATGGCGATTGAGATCGCGTGGGGCTGGTTGCGTTGGCAGCCCGGCAGTGAGATGAGCCATTGGTTCCAGGAGCGGTTTGGGAAGGGCAACAGCCGTTCTCGCCGGGTGGGCATCGTGGCTTTGGCGCGCAAGCTTCTGATAGCGCTGTGGCGTTTCCTGGAGACGGGAGTGATTCCTGAAGGAGCACAACTGAAGGCGAAGTAAGAGTCGCATCAAAGGTTTCAATGAGAGAGAGAAGGAATCGATCTGGTGGAGTGAGCCCGTGCCCAGGCTGGGTCCCTGCAAGGAACCGGCATTATAGATGGGGCCACTCCATTCAGGCTTGTCAGCTCGCGCTTCGTAGCGAATGAGACATCTGGTGACTGGCCTACGAGGCCGGCACGAATAGAAGCTGGCGGGGAGCTTTGAGCCCTCGCACCAGACAAAGCCGCCAGGTCGAGACAGCACAACGTTCAAGGAAGCTGAGCTGTGAGGAGAAAAGAGCACCCAGAAAAAGAGCACCCAGGGGCTTGACAACCGGTACCCTCATAGAAGCCTGGGGCGTGAGCCCCAGGATAAGGCCCCCACAAATCCAAAGCCCCGAAGGGGCGACAGCAGCGTATTCCCAGTCAGCCCAGGAGATATTTCTCGTCAAACGCGATGCGGTGCTTCTTGACCAATTTCCTCAATTCGTCTTCGAATGAGATTCGAGCGTGATGCTCCTTCTGCGTCTGGATATAACGACGAAGCTCGGCCACCCGGGACTCGCTTACAGAAACTCCAAAGTATCCGGCCTGCCATTCGAATCGCCCTTGGATCTTCCTGTTCTCGTTGATCCAGCCAGAGGAATTCGTTTTGACGAGGCGAACCGCCGAGGCAAGCGCAAGGTCCGCCTTGAGCTTCACCAGCAGGTGAACATGCTCCGGCATGCCACCGATCTCCAGGAGGACTCCTCGCTGGCCGCGCACGATTCCTCCTATGTATTCATAGAGGGACTCCCTGAGACCGTCCTCGATCAACGGAATGCGCTCCTTGGTGGAGAAGACGATGTGGTAGAGGAGATTTGTGAGGCTGCTGGCCATAATCTACCTTCGCCCCTTCGGGGCTTTGTGGATTTTCGATGATTTAACCTGAGCTGACGCGATGAGGCTACACCTTTCGGCCATGCATGACTACCTGCAGGAAGGAAGGCTACCCGATCAAAGCAGCCCCGAAGGGGTGCCAGCCCTCACGCAAGAGTCAATTGAGCAAGCAGCTCTTGACGGTACTGCTCGGCTTCGATGCCGGCACTGGTGCAGGTGGGCTTGTGGTCTACGAGCCAGCGCGCGGCGCGGCTGCTATCCATGGGCATGAGAAGTCTGCCCACGTCGAGGATGACGTTGACCGCGGCCGTCAGGGCGTCTTGTGCGACGTATTCCACGATCACTGCCTCCGCCTGCTCCAGGGCGGGCTCGACGTCGCCTGCGCGTAGGAGCTCAATGGAACGGACTTCGTCGAGTTGCAAGCGCCCGCCTGGCGACAGCGCATGCTGCATATCGTGCGCTTGTGAAAACCAGCCGAGCGCTGTCTGGTGATCACCAGTGAACGAGCAGGTCATGCCGGCGAAGACGAGGGCTTTCGCTGTCATCGCCTCGTCGCCGGTGACGCGGGCTCGCGCCAGCGCTCCCTTCGCAAGGTCGTAGGCGCGGGGGTAGCGCTGCTCGGCGAGCGCCCGTTGCATGAGCTGAGAGAGATAGCTCTCGGCTGCGGCGGCGTCATCCTCCACCTCGGCGCTGATGAGCTTGTGCCGGAGCTCCAAGTCCTCGTCGTCGCGCGCGGCGAGCACGAGCGGGCCTGGTTTGAGCGTGCCATCCTGCAGCTGCCGCTCCATGTCGCTCAGCCGTTGCCGCAGAGATTCCCTCGCCGTTTCCCCACCGGAACTCTCCAAGGATTCGCGCGCCGCTTGCAGTGAGTCGAGAAGTCCGTCGCGAATCGTGGCGACGCGGGCCAGCATCGACACGATCGTCAACGTGAGATCGGCGCGTAATACTGGCTGGCCGGTGAGCGATTCGAAAAGTTGATGCCAGCGCTGCCAGGCGTCTTCGGGATGCCCGCGGCGGTACAAGATCGTGGCTTCGGTGACCTCGAGCTGCGCCCGCATCTTGTCGTCGGCCCCCCAAGCCAGATGGGAGCGGGCGGCGTCGAGGCAGGTCTGGGCGGCGTCGTACTCGCCCAGCTCGAGGAAGAGGGACGCTTCCTGAAGCGCCGCCATACAGATCGCCTGCGGAAAGGCGGCTCGCCGGCCCATCTCGGCGCTCTCCCGGACGAGGGCCAAGGCCCTGTCGACGTCGCCTTCGTGCCGGACCGCCTGCGAAAGGTTTGCGATCAGGGACGCGGTCAGGCCGGGGCTGTCCGCGTTGAGGGCGGCGTCAATGGCACGCTCCAGCGAGGCGCGAGCGAGGGGTTTGTCGCCCGCGAGCTCCGCCAGGAGGCCGGCAAGGGAGCCGCAGCTTGCGTCGGCCCGTGCGAAAAGAATTCTTTCTTCTGAACCGGCCTTGCCGTCACGTGCGCCGGCTTGGGCGTCGATGAGCTGGCGCGCGGCCCCCGTCGCGGCTGCCGCGCCCGCTTCATCCATCTGCTCCAGCGCGAGCCGCGCGCGTTCGAGATGGGTCAGCACCACGAGAAACCAGGGAACGGTTGCCCGAGCGGCCTCCTCTTCGAGCCGCGACACCAGGCCCATTGCGACCTGCGGCTGGCCCAGGGTGCGGAGCATGGAAGCGCAAAACAGCGCCGCGCGGAATGGCAGATCACCGCCCGTTCCGAGCCGCTCGGCAACGAGTGACCGCACGCGTTGCCCGATCGTCTCGCGCAGCTCGGGGTTGTCCGCCGATCCATCCTCGACCGGGGCGCCGAGCGCCTCGAAGACTCCCGGAAGCACGCCCAGGAGAGGCTCACAATGAAGAGCGTCGAGGAGCTGCCTGACCGGGGGTCGCGCCGGGTCTCCCTGGCGCAGAACCCACGTCAGCCTGGGCCGTAGCGGGTCTTGGGTGCGGAGCGCATCGAATGCGAGGTAATCCTCGCCAAAGGAAAGATCAGCGCCCGAGAAGCCGGCGACGAGCGTGTGAAAGTCCTGGTAGACCGCTTGGAGGTGCCTGCGCTTGGCGGGCCCGAGGCCCCGGATTTTCTGCGACACGGTGTCCACCAGCGTCGTGTGCTCGCCAACGCTGCCATGGATCTTGTAGAGGACGCAGCCGTGGTCGAAGTCAGGCGCGGTCTCGAAGTCCTCGGCTCGGGCGTACACGCGCAGGCCGACCTGGCGCTCGGTGAAGGCGCGTTCGATCAGGGTATCGAAATTTGTGGTGACGATGGCGCGCAGAACCCCGCGAGCCGCCAGCTCGGCCAAGGCGTGGTGATTGGCATTCGACGCGACTCCGTCGAGCACGTCCAGCACGGGGAAGTAGTCACCGCCGGCAAAACCGTCGACCAGGCAGTCGGAAAAGACCTGAACGGGTATGAGGTCGAGGCTGAGGACGTCGAGCGCCGCCTCGACCTCTCGGTCGTTCTTGCAAAACGTGCGGGCAAGGTTCTTGACCGCGTGGAGCACGGCCTCGTTGAAATCGCGCCAGTTGGGCAGGAAAGCCGGTGGCAGGGCGGAGATGCCGGACCCTGCGAAGACCGCCAGACGCCGTGCTTTACAGGCATCGAGAAGAACGTCTTGTTGGGCCACGCGCTTGATTATGAAGCAGGATCAGGTAGCCAGCCAGCGCCTCAGCAGCGATCGGATCGCCGGGGTCAAGCGCGTGCGGCTGTAGGCGTCCGCCGCCTTCTTGATCGCTTCGGCCTGGGTCGGGTAGGCGTGGATGACGCGGGCCAGGGTGCGCAGGCCGATGCCCGCGACCATCGCCAGGGTGATCTCGTTGATCATCTCGCCGGCATGACGGGCGACGATCGTGGCGCCGAGAATGCGATCTGTTCTCTCTTTGACGTGAATCTTTACGAAGCCTGCTTCCTCACCGTCGGCGATGGCGCGATCCACCTCGTGCATCGGGATGGTGAAGGTTTTCACCGGGATGTCCCGCTCCCGCGCCTCCCGCACATAGAGGCCGACGTGGGCGATCTCGGGATCGGTGTAGGTGCACCAGGGAATGGTCAGTGCGCTCAGCCGCCGGCGGCCGAGGAACAGCGCGTTGTGGACCACGATGCGCGCCGAGGCGTCGGCGGTGTGGGTGAACTTGTGCTCCAGGCAGGCGTCGCCGGCGGCATAGATGCGCGGATTGGTTGTACGCAGGAAATCGTCGACCCGGATCCCGGCGGTGGCGTCGTAGTCGACACCCGCGGCTTCCAGGTTCAAGCCGGTCACGACGGGCACCCGGCCGGTGCCGGTGAGGATGGCATCGACCGTTACGGTGCTCTTGTAGTCCTCGCTGACCAGATCGACGAGCTTCTGCCCGTCTTCCACGCGCACGTTGACGGCCGTGGTGTTCAGCCGTACGTCGATGCCGTCGCGGCGAAGGCATCCGAAAGGATTTGCGCGGCGTCGCGTTCTTCCCGGGGCAGGAAGGTCGGATTGTTCTGCGCGATGATGGTCTGGGCGCCGAAGCGGCCGAACGCCTGCGCCAGCTCGCAACCGAGCGGGCCGCCGCCGATGACCAGCAGCCGGCGCGGCAGCTCAGTCAGGTCGAAGACGTTCTCGTTGGTCAGATAGCCGGCCTCGGCAAGGCCGGGAATCGAGGGCGTGTCCGGCTGCCCGCCGGTGGCGATCAAGGCCTTTTTGAAGCGCAGCTTCGCGCCGTCAGCGGTCAACGTATCCGCGCCGGTGAAGCGCGCTTCACCGAAGAACAGGTCGACGCCGGCCGCGCTCAGCCGGCGCACCGAATCGGCGAGGCTGATGCGGGCGCGAATCCCGCGCATGCGCTGCATCAGCGCGGGAAAATCGACGTGGACATCGGCCGGGACCCGCGCGCCATACTTTTCGGCGTCGCGCATCTCGGCATACAGACGGGAAGTGCGGAGGATCGCTTTCGACGGCACGCAGCCGACGTTGAGACAGTCGCCGCCGAGCCGGCTGCGCTCGATCACCGCGACTTTCGCGCCGAGAGCCGCCGCGGCGTGCGCCGCGACCAGGCCCGCCGTGCCGGCGCCGATCACCGCCAGGTTGTAGGTTGCCGCAGGTACGGGATTGCGCCAGTCGGCGGGACGAACATTGTCCAGCCATTGGCGCTCGTGCGCGTCCTCCAGGAGGTTTGCGGATGGGGCTTTGCGCTGTTGCATCGTAGAGGATCCGTCCAGGTGAGGACTGCCGGTTACAGCCAGCCGCCGCGGAATCCGGCGCGCCGCAAGCCGGCGGCTATATAGGGGCAGCCGCGCATCAGCCGCCAGATCAGCTCGCTGCGGTGGTTTTCGATCATCATCGTCACGATGCCCTGGTCGAGCCCGAAGTGGCCGGCCGAAACCCAGGCCCGCCCGCCGGCGCCGGCGAGGTCCGGATTGAAGCTGCTGGCGTACCGTCCTTCCGACAGTATCTCGGGATATTGACGGGCCATCTCGCGCGCGGCGCCCAAGGCGAGGTCGGGCGCGAACGGCAGCGACGCCAGCGGCGCCCAGCCGGCGAGGGTTCCGTCATCCGGCCCGTACGGCACGCCCCGCGCGGTATAACCGTACAAGGGGCGCCGGACGTTGGAAAGCTCCGGCAATCCATGGCTCGGACCGTCGCAGGCGGTGAGGCCCCAGGAGTTTTCGCCGTAGCCGGCAAAGCCGAACGGATTGCGCCGCGCGTACTCGCGCTGCACCAGCACCGCGCGCCGGCTGTTTTCGAAATAGTCGCAGCGCTTCTCGCGCATGAAGCGATCCTGGATGCCGCGAAAGTCGATCCATGCGTGCGAGAACTGGTGCACGAACAGGGGCCCGGCAACCAGGAAATCGTGACCGTATAGATTCTCCCATTGATAGGTCGCGGTCCAGGCATGGTAACCGTCGCCTTCGATCGGGTAGGTCGGCGAGCCCAATGCCAGCACATACAGCAGGATGGCCTCGCTGTAGCCCTCCCAGTCGTAGTGCAGAAAGCCGCATTCGGGTTTCCAGCCGTGGCTGATGGTCGTGCCGCCGTCCTGCGCCCAGCGCCAGTCCATGCGGCGGTAGAGCGCGTCGACGAGAGCGCGCAGCTCGATTTCGTCCGCGGTCTGCGCGTTGAAGTACATGCCCGCGGTGAGCGCGCCGGCGATCAGCAGCGCGGTGTCGATCAGCGACAGCTCCGAGCTCCAGACGCGGGCGCCGGTGTGAAGGTCGAGAAAGTGGTAGTAGAAGCCCCTGGTTCCTGTCGCCTCCGGACCGCCGCTCTGATCGCTGTCGCGAAAGAAACGGAGCGTGGTGAGAATGCGTTCGACCGCGGCGGCCCGAGCCATCCAGCCGCGCTCCACCGCCACCGGATAGACCGCCAACGCGAAGCCGACCACCGCGATGCTGGCCGGCGAATTCTCGCGCGAGGTGTCGGCCACGAGCCCGTTGGCTGGATTCACCGCCTGCAGGAAGTAGCCGAACGCGGCGCGCTGGAGCCTATCCAGCAGCGCATCATCGTCGGCTCGGGTATCAATCACCAGGCCATCATACCGGCAGCGGCCTCCGGGCATTAAGAACGCCGCCGGCGACCTCGAGTCGGAGCCCAGCCTTCAGCTTCCAGTCACTGTGCTCCCCGCAACTCGGCGAGGAGCTTGGAGGCACGAGCGTCGGCTGGTCTCAAAACGAGCGCTCTTTCGAGATTCGCCATTGCCTTGGCTCGTTTGCCTGCCTGCTTCAACGCGTTTCCAAAGTCGATCAGCAGGTCGGGGTCGGCAGGGTTGAAGACGATTGCTCGCTTGTAGGCTGAGATCGCGGCACCGAATCGTCTGGACGCCAAATGAAGCTCGCCGCTCGCCCTCCACGCTTGCCAGTCTGCGCTGTCGATTTCAGTGGCCTTGGCCAGCTTGGCAAGGGCCTGGTCGACGCTTCCGCGCTGCCACCGAAGCTCGGCCCACCGTCGCAGCGGCCAGGTATTCCAGGGTTCGAGCTGGGTCGCAAGCCGCAGCTTTTCCTCGGCCTCGACGAACCGCCTTTCACGCTCGACCGCGGCTGCCTCCGGCAGACGGTTCGCGGTTCGGATGCACATTTCGCTCCAGCCAACAAGGATCGCAACGCTCTCCGGCGAGCGATGGTGCGCGCGCTCGAACCAGCGAAGCGCTACCTCGATAAGGCCCAGCCGGTGGAAGATTCGGCCGAGGTCGACCGTCGCCGACTCATTCCAAGGCTCAGCCGCCACCGCACGTACCAGGAGCCGGAGGGCGAGATCCTGGCCCTCTGGCGTTGCGGGTAGTGCGTTCGCCCAGGTTCTGAGAATTTCGGCGTCGCGTGGTGCCACGCTTACCGCCAACTCGAAACTGCGGAGCGCCTCGTCATTCCGACCGAGTCGCCACAGTGCCCTGCCAAGCTCGAGCTGCATCCGCGCCTCGCCGGGCCACGCCACGACCGCCCCTGCGAGCAAGGCGAGGGCGTCATCGGGCTTACCCAGTTGGATCAGGATGTCCGCTTGCTGCCGCCAGGCATCGGTGTTCCGGCCGTCGAGCTCGCAGGCGCGGCGGTAGGGGTCGAGGGCGGATTCGCGCTTGCCCTGCAAGGCCAGCGCATTGCCCAGCTGAGCGTGCCCGGAAGACTCGAACGGTTCGACCGCCACGGCACAGCGAAGCTTTTTCTCTGCCTCTCGGAAGCGGTGCAGGTCGATGAGCGTCTGGCCCCAGCTTCGCCACGCCCAGCCGTCCCGGGAGTCGATCGCGAGGGCCCGTTCGAAGCTTGCGAACGCATCGCTCCATCGATGCCGGATGCGAGCGATGTGACCCATACCGACGTGGGCGCGTACCTGGTAGGGATCCAGTGCAAGCATTTCTCGGTATTTGGCCGTTGCTTCCTCATCGCGGCGCATCAGCCACAACGCATCGGCCCAGATACCGAGCGCGTTCATGAAAAAGTGGTCGATTTCAAGGGCTCGCTCACACATCTGGATGGCTCCTACGGGATCGCGCTGGCGCAGCCGCAAGCGCGCGAGACCCGAGAAGCCATTGGCCGACCTGGGATCGGCCTCGATGGCTTGCCGGTAGCTCGCTTCCGCCTGAGCGAAGTTTCCCATTTTGAGCTGGAGATCGCCCCGGGCACCATACCCCTCCAATTTCGAGCCGCGTTCCACCGCGATCCGCACCAGATCCAACGCCTCCGCGAACCGTCCCTGCGCTCCCAAAAGCCGCGCCCAATGGAGATACGACCAACCGAAATCCGGATCCAGGTCGATGGCTCGCCGGAACGCCGCCTCGGCCCACTCAATTCGACCGAGCTTCCAGAAACTGAGAGCTTGTCCTGTTCTCGGGGACGCGGCGCGCAGATCGATGGAGATCGCGCGGTCAAAGTAGCGAATTGCGGCCCGAGTCTTGTGGCGGTCGTTGCAGGTATACCCGAGGTTGCTCCAAGCCGCGGTGTGCTTGCGGTCACGGTCAATCGCTCGGCGGTACATCGCAGCCGCTTCGTCATAGCGGCGCTGCCTGCGCTTGAGATTGCCCCAGCCGTTGAACGTTGGGGCGAAGCACGGATCGAGGAAAGCAGCGGTCGCGTACTTCTCCTCCGCGGCGGCGAAGTCGCGCTTCATGGTCAGCGCGTTGGCCCAGCCGACATAGGCGCGGTGATGCTCGGCCGGGGAGGTACGTGCGAGGCACTTCGGAACCGAGTCGATCGTTCTCTCGAAATCTTGATTCTGATCCTGCTGATCGCGCCAGAACCAGTAGTTCGCAACCATATAGGGATCGACGAGCTCCGCGATTTCAAGGGCCGCGCTTTTCAGCAGATCGGGAAGCTCCTCGCCAGATGCCACGCTGATGGTTTTGCGCTCGCGCGTGCGGAGGGTGATGCTCAAGGTCCCGGAAGCAGTGCCGGAATCGGCTGCCGCCGGAGCTTCGAGGCGGCGTACGATTTCACCCTGGACCAACTGCTCCGGCCGGTGCAAGAGCTGGCGCGCATAGCGGATGAGGCTGCGGTAGGAGAGACCGGCCGCCGGCACTGTAAAGTCGAGCTGGGTAGTGCTCAGCTCGTAGCCCTCTTCGAGACTTTCCCTTACCTTCGCCTGCCGTCGCAAGGCGATGATTTCGCCTGCGATGCGTTGCGCGACGACCTGGGGTGTGAAGCCCGCGTCGGTGAGATCCTTCGGCACCTCGATGGGATCGATGATCACCGATGTCCGCCGCATCTCCGAAAGGACGGCCCACCCGAAGGAGAGCATTACGGCGAGAAGAATGAAATCGGCGACGAGCGAACGCACCGTGCTCACATTGCCGGCGAAAACTTCCAGCCAGGTTTTCTTCTCTCCCGGGCTCTTGCTACTTGTTTTGGCCTTGTCGTCCGAGCCTTTCTCATGACCTTCCTTGTCGTCAGTAACACCTGTGGACGGCTTGTTTTTTTCGCTGGGTTTTTGCCGCGCCGCCGACGGTTGGGCGGCGGGCTTGGCTGGAGCGCCTGCAGTGGAAAGGGGATGAAGAACCCACGCCAGAAAGGCCAGACAGATGACGACTCGGCGCATCACACCTCCCAAGCGACAGCCTCAATCAACGACATGGCGCAATTGTAGTATGGAGAGGTACCGGAGGCCCCGGTAGCGGTGATCCGAGAGGTTTGAGCCTATCGTCTCAACTCTGCCTCGCGTGTGCTCAGACGGCAGCGGCGGCGTAGGCCTCCAGGCATTCGGGGGAGAAGTCGGCGGGTGGCGCCGTTTCACTCCATCCCGAGGGGTCGAGAAAGGTGCCGGTGTCAAACCGCCAGGCGTTCGTGCCGTGGCGCAGGTAGACGAACGAGCCGCGGTTTTCGAGGCGCAGGAGCTTTCTGCCGCGGGACGTCGCCTGCTGGAGGAACATGGCGTCTTCCGCCAGGTCGATCTCCGGGTAGCGCACGCCGGAGGCCCAGATAGCACGGCGGAAGACCAGCGTGCCGCCGTGGACGTCGCCGACGAACATCGTGCGATGGAGCAGGCGGTCGATGGTCCAGAACTTCCGCGCCGGCATCTGGAGCACGAAACGGTTCTCCAATCCCGTGATCTCGGCCTCGCCGCGCAGGATCGGCGCGACCTGCTGCTCGAGCCGGTCGGCCGAGTACCAGTCGTCGTCGTCCCAGTGGGCGATGATCTCGCCGCGCGCTTCGGCGCAGGCGCGATTGCGCTTGGCCCCGATCGAGAGCCGCCGGTCGACCCGCACGTAGCGCACGGCCGGTTCACAGCGGAGTTGGTCGCCGATCGGATCGCTGCCGTCGTCGATCACGATCAGCTCCCGGTTCCTGTACGACTGCTCGCGGAAGCGGGCCAGGGCCAGCGGAATGAAGGCGCGGCGGTTGTAGGTCGGCATGATGCACGACACCAGGGGCGTGGACGAGGGCGGGCTGGCGAGCGATCCGGCGGCGAGGATCCCTTTTATGCGCTCGACCTTTTCGCTCGACCAGAAAACGCCGCTGGTGTCCTTCGGGCTGACGTTGGAGGCGTGAACCGAGGCGATGCAAAGGCCGGGATCCTTGAGATCGACGACGCGCGACGGCGGGCAGCGCCAGACGAACTGCGCGTCCTCGCCCACCTGCACGTCGGGAAACGGATTGCGCCGCCACACCTCGCGGCGGTAGGCGAGCGTGTTGCCGGCGACCCAGCTCGTCGGGCCGCCCGAGTATTGATAGCACCAGGCCTGCTCCCGCGAGCGGTCGTAGTAATAGAGGATGCTCGTGCCGCAGACGTCCGCGCCGCGTTCGGCGAGCGCGCCGGCCTGCAGCCGTACCCGCGACGGGGGATACCAATCGTCGTCGTCCCAATGCACGATGATCTCGCCGCGCGCCCGTTCGCAGGCTTGATTGCGCTTGGCGCCGATCGACATCCGGCTGGCGGGCCGGTGGTAGACGATGCGGGGATCGCTCGGCAGGAGATCGGCGATCGGATCGTTGCCGTCGTCGACGACGACCAGCTCCAGGTTCGGATAGTCCTGCGCCAGGAAGCAGCCGACGGCTTGCGGAATGAAGGCGCGCCGGTCGAAGGTCGGCATGATGCAGCTGACGAGTGGCTGATGGTGATCGCCTGCCGGAGCGATGGCCGCCGTGGGGGTCAGCGGCGCCCGGGGAGCGAAATTTGGGCACGCGTCGCCGCGGCAGTGCTCGCGGTAATCGTGCTTCTCGCCACGCAGGCGGGCACCGCAGAACTTGTCCTGGTAGCGCCGCTTGCTGGCCTCAAAGCGCATCAGCTCTTCGCGCTCCCGGCGCGGCGTGAACGGCGCCCGCCACACCCAGGCCGCGCAGGCCCACAGGCCGTCGAACCCGGCGCGTGCGGCGCGGGCGTTGAAATCCATCTCCCAGCAGGGACCGAGGCCGTAGCCCTCGTCGGCCTCGCCGATGGCCGTGAACACCTCGCGGCGAACGGCGTAGCAAAAGTCGCCGAGGCTGTAGAGCGGCGCGAGGGTGCGGCGGAGCGTGCCGAAGCGCCGCTCCGCTTCCTCTGCCATGCGGTCGACCTCGTCGACGGCGCCGCCGGCCTGCGGAAAGACGCACTGCTCGTTCCAGGTCCGGTTCGTCGACGGCCCGGCCAGTCCGGCCCGCGGCGAGCTTTCGAGGGCGGCCAGGAGATGATCGAGCCAGCGCGGGGCGACGACCACGCCGCTTTCGATCAGCACGACGATGCCGGCCTCCGTGTTCTTGGCCAGACGGTTCAGGCAGGCCGCGGCACCCAAGGCGCCTTCCTCGGGAAGCTGCCGCAGGTTGATCAGCGGCGCCAGCTCGCGGCGGGTTTCGGGGTCGGGACCGTCCGGCAGCAGCACGAGATCGTAGTCGCGAGCCGTATTGCGCTCGATGCTGGCGAGCGTCGCCCGCAGGCGGTCCGGCTGGGTGTGGACGTGGACGCCGAGGGCGACGCCATTCATGATCGTGGCACCAGAACGTGGATTTCGCGGTCGCAGCGCGGCGGCCAGCTGTTCGACAGGTCGCCGAACTCGTTGCCGTCCAGATCCAGCTTGCAGGTAAAGACCTCGCGGGTGCGGGTTCTTTGCCGGATGGCCGCGAATTGCTCTTGCGACACGTGCCAGGAGGTGGGAAATTCGATCACCGTGACGCCGGCGCCATCGATCAACTGATACAGGGTGGCGCGGTCGCCGTCCGACATCTCCTGCAGCTCCATGCCCAGCATGACCAGGCCATAGGTGCCGGTGCCGGTGGCGAGCCAGTCGACGTCCTGGAAGCGGGCGCGGACGTGCTCGATCTCGCAGGCGTACCCGTTGAGCGTGTCGCGGGTGTTCTCGGTGAGCAGCGGATCCACGACGATGACGCTGGCGTGGGGTCCTGAAAGAAACTGATCGATCGTCGCCTTGCCGGCCCCCAGCTCGACGACCGTCGAGCACTCTTTGAGGAAGGAGGCGGCGATGACGCTGCGGACGCTGAACGACGGGCTCTCGAGATAGGCCCAGCTCTTTTCGGACGGGGCAAAGGCGGGCGTCTCGGCGCGGCGGCGAACCTGAATCGCCGTCTCGCGGGTGAGCGGACGGAGCTGTGGCGCACCGGCCGCGATGATGCGAACGACGGCCGTGCCGACGCCGACGTCGGGGAAATCCACCACTTCGCAATCGCCCCGCGTCCGGAGATACTCGACGACGTGCTTGACGCCCGCCTCGGTGAAGTTCGTGTCGTGAAGCGTCACCACGGAGCCTTCGTGCAGGAAGGGCCGGTAGAAGCGAAAGTCCGCCAGGCAGCCGCCGAAGGAATGGTCGGCGTCGATGTGTAGGTAGTCGATGGTCAGGCCCTGCGGCTCGAAGAACGTTTTCGCGGCGTCCTCCGTCGTCTCTAGGACGATCTCGACGTCGCCATAGGATTGGCGGAAGAAGGACGTCGGCGACAGCCAGGTTGGCGAGCCCCAGCCGGCCTCGGGCCGGTTGGCATCGACGAGAATCGTGCGGCTGTGATCGGCCTGCTCCAGGTCGCGCTGCGCCTGCCGCATGAGCCGGGGCACGAAACCTCCCCCCGAGCCGAGGCAGACGGCGATCTTGGCCCGCAACATATAGGTGATCCCGTAATACACCAGCCCCATGCCGAGATAGTCGTCCTCGGCGCCGTGGCTGCCGCACCAGGGCGCTTCGTGGGTGAGGGCCTGGGTGATCAGCTCACGATTGATCAGTTGCACGCTCGTTCTCCCTGGGATAGCTCGCAGACTATCGCTACTGCTCGACGTGAATCAAGGCGCCGTGCTTCTCACAGAGGGCGACGATGGTCTCGGGATACGACTCGGCTGCCGAGAAGAAGGCTTCGCCGCCGGAACCCAGCTCGACGTGCAGGTGAAACTTGCGTGCCGTGATCCTGAAAATCTCCGGCTTGGGCGGTTTTCCCTTGGCGCCCTTCTTTCCCGCCGGCACCTCGCCGCCGGAAACGAGCTCGGCGACTTCACCGGCCCGGCGCTCGCTCGCGAGCTGCGCGATCGCGAGGCATCGATACGGCGGTTTTTTGTGCTCCTCAGCTGTCGCCGAGGGATCGTCGATCTCGTCGATGCCGATATAATGGAGATTCTTGAGCTTGGCCACCGGCTTTTGAACCTTGATACGGCAACGCCAGACGAAATCCCAGCGTGATTGCCAGTCGCCGTCCTGCCAGTACTCGCTGTAGAAATTGCAGCGGAAGCTCTCGATCTTCCAGGTTTTCGCCGCGGCGGAGACGCCGACGGCCTGCAAAAGACTCGCGACGAACCGCTTGGAGCCTTTGCCGACCTGATCGGAATCGCCGCGGGTGATCATGGCCTGGACGACGTCGCCATCGCCGGCGATCGTTGGATGCCACACATAGAGCATGCTCATGGGTCTCCCGGTCCCCTGAAGGGGCTCGTGACGTTCTTTTGATAGCTGCCGGTGAGCTTGGCGCCCATGGAGCTGTTCTCGCCATAGGGCACGACCTCACAGCCGCTGGTGTCGTTGAAGTAGGTCTTCCTCACGTCCTGCGTGGTCTTGCGGCCCGTGGCGTTCCAGTGGCCGACGACGGGCTGCGATTTGTGATCGACGGTGGGCGATTCTCGCAGAATGGCCTTGTTCCAATACCGTCCGTTCCACCAGTAGAACCCAGCCTTCTTTGGATGCCTCAACCCGCCTTTCGACCGGAGTTTGTTGACCAGGCCGTCGCGCCAGGTGTACACCGCCGGCTTGTAGCTCTTGCCATAGAAGGTGTCGCGGATAAAGGCCTTGGTATCGAAGCCGGGTTTCAAGATGTACTTGCGGCCCTGCCGCTGAACGTACTGCGACTTGTGTTTCTTGATCCTCTTCTTCTTGGGCGTCTTGGTCTTGGGATTGATGACGACGTCGACGACGTAGCCGGTCTCCTCCTCGCCTTCGGCGCTTTCGGCAAGCGATATGTCGGTCAGCTTGTACTTGCTCTTGATCGCCGGCAGCCCGCGCTTGATTTCGTCGCCGCCTTTTTCCTCGTCGCTCGCGAGGGCCGTGGCGTCGCGCGCCGCCGCCGCGAGATCGCGCTGCTTCTCGGCGTCCGTCCGCTGATCGTCTTTCTTGTCCTTGCCGGTGAGCTTGCCGAACATCTTCTTGACGAACGCCACCACCTTGGCGATCGCTTTGTCGATCGCCGCGTCGACCTTGGCCTGCACCTTGAGGATGAAGTCCTTGATCTTCTGGCTGATGCCGCCGAGGCCGATCAGCCGCGCCAGGAAGCCGATGACGATGGGAATGGTGCGGGCGAGGGCCTGCTCGATCCACGATATCGCGCCGCCGATGGCGCCGGTGGCGATGGCGTGCACCGAGTTCACCACGGCCTCCACGAAAGCCATGATCTGCTGCGCCTTCTCGACGACGAACATCACGATGTTGTAGATCGCGATGATGGCCTGGATGATGGCGCCGGCCGGGTTGAACATGGAAACGATCTTCGCCACCGCCTGCTTGACGACGGTTTCGATCAGCCAGTTCTGGATGGCGTCGATCACCATCGACTTCAGGTTCGCCAGATCCTCCTTGACCTTCTCCCACAGCGCCGCCGGCCCGCCGGTGATCAATGCCTTGACGTACTCGACCAGCTTTTCGATGATCTTGACGTTGCGCTCGCCGATCAGCTTGACGGCCTTGGCCCGCATGCGGTCGTAGGTGATGCCGAGCACGCCGAGCACCAGCTTGAGGATCGACGGCAGCGACAGGTCACTCGGGATCTCGATGCCGGCGCCCGCCAGCGCGCCGAAGAGCCACTGCATGAAGCCCTTCTTCAGGTGGGTCCAGATGTTGCCCACGAAGGCCTGGATGCCGCCCTTGACCGCCGCGATCAGGTTGGAGAGGAAGCCCAGGGGATCGGCGATGATCAGCTTGATGGTCTCCGCGCCCTTGCGCAGGATGGCCATCAGCTTGTCCTTGAACTCCATCAGCGCCTTGATCACCTCGCCGAGCTTTTCGATGAAGCCGGCCACCAGGCCCTTGTTCTCGTCCTGGATCTTCTTGAGCGCCTCGTTGGCCTTGTCGAACGCCTCCTTGTACTTCGCCGCCAGGGCCTGGGCGAGCTGGTTCTTCTTGTCCTCGATCCCTTTTTCGAGCTCGGAGAAGCGGCCGGTGACGTCCTGCACGGTCTGTTGCAGCTGCTGTTGCAAGGCCTTCGGCTGATCGCCCACCAGCTTCTTGATGGCGGCCTGCCCGCGGGCCACCTCGTCCTTGGCCTCCTTGAGCCGCCTCTCGACCAGCGCCGCGACGCGCACGACGAGGTTGTCCATCAAGCCCTGGAAGAGCTGGCGGCCCTGCTCGTAGAAGACGTTGACCTCGTCCGGCAGACCGACGAACTGATCGGCGATCCAGCGCGCGGCGCCGACCACCGGGATCGACAGGTAGCGGTCGATCTTGTACTTGCGCATGCGGGTGTTGACGAAGCTCGTCATCGCGTTGAGCGCGGCGTCGGTGCCCTGATCGAACAGCGCTCCGACCTCGGTGTCGAGGCTCGCGAGCTTCTGGTCGACCTTGTTCTTGGTGTCGGTGAAAATGGTTTCGATCTGGGCTACGACCTCGAGACGTTTCTTTTCGTCGGCGGCTTTCTGCTGCTGCTGGCGGGTGAGGACGCGGACGTTGGAGCCGCCGCGCACGCCGATCATGGCGGCGGCGCCCTTGCGGCTGTCGGCCTGGGCCTTCGCCGCCGCGGAGCCCAGCGTCGCCTTCTCCTGGGCGCGGAATTGCGAGGGCGCCGCGTCCGCCTGGCGCGCCACCTGGGACTTGGCGTCGAGCACGGCGGAGAAGCGGGGATCGTTCGCTTTCTTGAGCTGGTCCGGAGTGACCTCCGCCTCTTTCATCTGGGCGTCGGTGTCCTGCTTGGAGTCCTGGAGCGAGACGTCGTCGTCGCTCTTGGGCGCCGGCATACCCTCCGGGGCATTGACCGCGGGCGCTCCCGGTGCCGGCTCGCCCGGCACGTTGCCGCCGGCTTTCGCCTCTCCCGCCGGCGCGGGCGTCTGCTTCGAGGCGCCGGAGACGTCCTTGGTCGAATTCTCTTCCTGTTGCGAAACGTTGCCCTTGAGGCCGCCCTTCATCTGCTGCGCGGTCTGCTCGAAGTTGTCGGTCGCGCCGAGCGTCTTCGGCATCGCCTTGGCGATCTCGGCGCGCAGCATGGCGAGGAACGAGCTCGGCTCGGGCTTTCCCTCCTTGGCCTCCTTGATCTTGTCGACCTGCTTGGCTTTGCCGGCGGCCAGGCGTTCGTTGGGCGGCCCTTTCGCCGCCGCCGCGGCCTCGCCGGCCTTCTTCGTCGCCGGCACGTGCGCCTTGGTTTTCGCGGCGCCGGCCTTGAGCTGCTCCATGACCTTGCGGAATCGCGGATCGGAGTCCGGATTCGGCTTGGGCAGCGGCTTGCGGGCGAGCCTGGGCATCGGTCAGGTCCCGGCGCTAGACTCCGGCGCGCGGCAGCGGGCAGACGGCGCCGGTCTTGCGATACTCGCGATGGAGGGCGAGCTCGACGTGACCGGTCGAGACGATGCGGCCTTCGTCGAGGGAGAGCAGCGAGGCGTGGAGGACGGCGTTGCGGATCTGGCCGCCGCTCAGGGCGCAGCGCACCGCCGCCTCCTGGAGCCAGCCGTGGCCGACCTGATGCTCCGGCGGCAGGTGGAGCTGCCAGATCAGCCAGCGTTCCTGCGCGCTGGGCATGCGGAACTCCACCACCACGTCCATACGCCGCTGGAAGGCCGAGTCGATGCGGTTGGCGGCGTTGGTGGTGACCAGGAGGATGCCCTCGAACGACTCCAATCGTTGCAGGAGAAAGTTGGTCTCGAGGTTGGCGTAGCGGTCGTTCGAGCTTTGCACCGCCGTGCGATTGGTGAGCAGGGCGTCGCCTTCGTCGATCAGCAGGATGACGTCGAGCTCCTCGGCCCGCGAGAAGAGCTGATTGAGACTCTTTTCCGTCTCGCCGATGTACTTGTTGACGACGGAGGCGAGATCGAGCCGGTAGAGATCCATCTGCAGGGTCGAGGCGAGGAGCTTGGCCGCCATGGTCTTGCCGGTGCCGCTCGGTCCGGCGAGGAGGGCGCGCACGCCGCAGTTGAGCTGGCGCCCGAGCGCCGGGCCGACGTGGTGCTGGATCTGCTCGCGGTGGCGGCAGCGGGCTTCGAGGTTGCGCAGCTCGTCGAGCGTCTCAGGCGAGGCGCCGATGCTCTCCCAGCCGCCGGACGCCGGCAAAAAGGTTGCCAAGGTCTCGATCTCGCGATGGAGGGCGCGGCTGGCGACGCGGACGTCGCCGGCGGTGACGTGCCGGCGATTTTCGAGCAACGCGTAGGAGCGGGAGAGCGCGGCGGCGGTGCGGATGTTGCCGCTGGTCATGCGGAAGCGCCGGGCCAGTGAAGATGATTCTTCCTCGTCGTGCTCGGGGAGCGATTTCTGCCAAAGGATGCGGCGCTCCTCCGGGCCGGGCATGTCGACGTTGAGGGTGATGGCTCCGGCCACGGCCTCGCCGGTGACGGCGCCGTGCTTGCCGAGGACGACGGCGACCGGGGAGTCGCAGGCCGCGAGCCTCGCCACGTCGGCGGTTTCGCCGAGGGCGAGATCGATCAGGACCAGCGGCATGGCGTGGGCGAGCGTCGCCAGGGTGCCGGCGAGCGCCCAGCGCTCGTCGTCGGCGCGCAGCGGGCCGCGCAGCTCCAGCACGCCGCGGCCGAGCTGGCCGGCGATCGTACGCACGAGGGTGCGGCGGCCGTTGTGCTGCGGCCCGCGAACGATGACGGCCTTGGCGTCGCCCGAGCGCAGGAGCGACGGCACGGCTTCGACGGCCTTGCGCAGCGGCCCGGCAATGACGAGATCTTCGACCGCCGGCAGCTCCGCCCGGTGCGTGAAGCGCAGCCACGGCGCCGGCGAGCTGCGCATTTCGCCGCGCAGCGCGTCCCACACCGCCGGCGGGCTTTGGAAAACCCATTGCAGGCGCGGCGCTTCGCCGTTGATCACTTGGATCAGGCCGCTGTCGAGGAGGGTCTTGACGCGGTCCCGCACGTGGGTGACGGCATCGGCGTCGCGCCACCAGGCGGTGAGCAGGCCGAGAGTGGGGCGGTGCTGGCCCTGCGAGACCGGCTGCGCGCATTCGATGACGAAACCGAAGCGCGGATCTTCCTCGATCAGACCGATGGCGAAAAGCAACGTCACCGCGCCGTCGTCGAGGTCGAGGGCGTCGCGCAGGGCGCGCAGGGGAAGATGGGTTTGGACGCCCAGCTCCCAACGCGCGAGCGAGTCGATCCATGCTTCCGTCGTCGCGGCGGAGGGGGCGTCGCCGCCGCCGAGACGCTCGACCTCGTCGAGATAATCGCGGAGGAAGGGGAATTGCTCCAGGACGTTTTCGAGCGAGCCGAGGTTGCTCGACAGTTGATCGAGCACGTGCAGGACGGCGGCGAAAAAACAGAGCTTGAAATGCGACGCGGCGGTCCCCGGCAGCGCGGCGAACGCGCGGTTCGGCCGCGGCGTGTGGCGTTCAGTCGAAGTGAAAGGCAACATGGCGTCCTGCCGCGGGAATCCACCCCGGGTTGCGGTCGAGGCCGGCGAGGCGGATCTCGATCGGATGCGCGGCCAGCGAGAAGTAGACATCGAGATGGGCGGGCGTCGTCCTGATGCGTCCATAGCGCCGGACGGCCCGGGATGGGTCTTCGATGCCGGCCAGGGAAAGGCGATCCTTGACGAGGCTCACGGTGGCATCGACCCATTCGCTCAGCGAAGCGCCGTCCGGTGGAATGAAATCAACGCCCGGCCGTTCCCTTTCCCTGCGATTCGCGAGCGTCGCGAGCAGCGGTCCGATCGGATCGTCCTCGAAGTCAGCGATCTCAGTGCCCATCAGGGCAAGAAAGTCCCAGACGTCGAGGGCGATGCCCGTTTGCACCGGCGAGGTGAAGTCGCTGTAGAGACCGAGAGCGATGCCGGCGTTGAGCAGAAAGAAGACGCCGGCGAATTCGGAGTCGATGGCGATCTCGACGTCGACGGGCTGCAGTGGCGGCTCGCTCGCTTCGAGATCTGCAAAGCTCGAAGCGGCCCCCGGCGCCTCTGTGGCTGCGCGTAGGGGCGGGTCTGGACGGTGGGCTGGGGGCTCGACCCGCCCTGGCCGGGAAGGCGCCGGCAACCCTGGGCGTGTCGCGTCCTCTCTCGACTGCTCAGGAATTCCACGATCTGAAGACAAGACAGGCGCCTCGGCTTCGTCCAGGGGCGGGTTGACAGGGTAAAACGGGGTTTCTTCCGACCCTTGCTGGAGAGGTGCTGGTTGCCCAGGGCGGGTCGAGCCCCCAGCCCACCGTCCAGACCCGCCCCTACGCGCAGCCAGGAAAGCCTTCTCGGACGATTCCTGAGGATCAATCTTTACGATTTCGGGCGCGGCCGGCATGTCGCGCCGTCGCTCGCCTTCCACCCAGACCATGATTTCTTCCGAAAATCGCTTGCTCCGCGCCAGCGCCGGAGCGCGGCGGAGCACCAGCGCGATGACGACAAATGTCTGCTGCTCCACCGTCAGAGCTGCCGGCGCGACTTCGGGAACGATCGAGCGCCAGGGTGGCGTCACGGGGATCTCGGCGCGAGACTCTGGGGTCAATAAAACCTTTCTGTCTCCGATCGTCGCTACTAGGCTCCTGGTCAATACGCTGACGAGGTCGAAGGCCAGCACCGGCAATCCATGCGCCCTGAGCATCGATTCCAGGATTTGGATGGCGTCGCCGGTCGGTATGGAACGGACAAATGGAGCGATCTCACCCCGTGCGGCCAGGATCTCGGCGGCGGCTGGAACGTAGGCCGGCGCCCGTGTCCATTCGCGCACCACGGTGGCCACGGAACGCTCGCCGCCGAGGAGGTGAGTCCACCACCATTGACTCACGAGGGTTCCCTGAAGAGCGTCGCGCGCCGCACAGGCGAGCAGCTCGGCGCGGTCGGCGAAGAGGACGGCGTCGGCATTCGCCGGCACCGGCCCGAGCGCCGGCCGCACGGCGCGCTGCATGGCCGCGGACACCGCCCCTCGCATCGCCGCCTCCCAGGCCGCCGGCCGCGGCGCGGCCGGAGAGCGCAGGTCGAGGCCCCCCGGCAGTGGATCGTGAAGCTTGCGAATGCAGAGAATGGCCTGCTCGGGCATCGCAGGCGGTTGGAGATCGAGCGTCCCGAGGACCGACCCACCGCGCATTCGCAGCGCGTTGGGATCCGCCGTGGCGGCAACCAGCCGCAGCCGGCCGATGGTCGTGCCAGGGTCCAGCGAGACGCTCATCTCCCTCCTCGTGGCAGGTCAGAACACCGTGTGCCGGATTCCCACCTGCATCGTCGAGAACTTGGTGTCCACGCCGGTGTTGATGGCGTGGAAGTTGTAGACACCCTCGAACCCCCAGGTCGAAGAGAGGTCGAAGAGCAATCCGGCGCCCACGTTGCCGCCAAACTTCGTCATGCTGCCGGGATCGAAGCGGTAGGCGCCGGCGCCGCCGTTGAGGAAGAAGTGGAGAGGTCCGGGCCCGAAGTACTGCTTGACGTTCAGCGACAGCTGCCAGATGTGCGGGTTGGAGACGAAGGGTGATTTGAAGGCGTGGTAGCCGAGAATCCCCTCGAGCGAGGTGTTCGGCGCCACGAAGCCCTCCAGACCGCCGTTGACGCTGTACCTGCCGTCGACCGCCAGGTTGAAGTCGCCGTGGGGGAAGTTGGGGCCGGCGTCGAGGAAGACGCGGAAGCGGCCGTTGGCGGTGCCCGGCTCCACGGCTTCGATCTTCGTGCGGACGTGCACGACGCCATTGTTCGGCACCTTCTTGATGCGATAGAAGTTCGGCGCGAGCTGTTGCAGCGTGCAGTCCTCGCAGATCGTCTCGTGAACCCAACCGGTCAGGTCTCCCTGGTGGACGACGCGATAGCCGAAGCCGCCCTGCGGTCTCAGGATCGGCCGCGTGTCCGCGCCGGTCTTGACCGTGCCGCCGCTGTCGTGGAAGACGTGAATCCGATAGGTCGGCACGAACTGATCCATCTGCGCGTTGGTCAGCTTTCCAGACGCCGCGGATTCGTTGAGCTGGGACGGCGTCGGCTTGTCGCGGCCGACGGTTCCATTCGGCGAGTCCGTGGTGCCGGGAGGGGGCGTGGTGACGTGTGCGGGCAGGTTCAGGGTTTCGACGTAGAGGTAGACGTCGCGGCCGTCGGGAGCGATCGGCGTCAATCCCTTGATGCTGATCTCCGCGCTGCGCTCCATCTTCGACGCCGACTCGAAGTCCATGTTGCGGCGGATGCTGTTGTTGGTGAAGGTGAGGCCGGTGGTGCTGGTGAGCTCGACGAGCAGGCAGTTGTCGCGCGCTCGCGTGCCGTTCTCGTAGGGCAGATAGTCGGCCGGCGTCAGCGTCCAGTCGAAATGGATGTCGTTGGAGTTGTCGGCCAGCGAGTTGTTCGGAATGTCGCCGACGTTCGCGACGGCTCCGCCGCCGGGGATGTCGGCCCAGAGGGTGCCGGGCAAAGCGCCGCTCTCGTCGCCGATCGTCGAGCCCCAGTTGGCGAGGCGGAAGCGCCCGATCAGCGTTCCCGCGAGGATCTTCGAGCCGCTGTCGTTCTTGGGCCGCGCGAAGAAGGTGTTGATGGGCAGCGGCGGCGGCGCCGGGGTCGTCCGGTACTTGACGAGCGAGCTCGGCGAGTTGAGCGTGCCGATCTGATAGATGTCGAGAGAGACGCCGGGGTTCGTGCAGCTCGCATCACCGGGGCCGGTGGTGAGGTGGAACTGCGGCCAGACGGCGGGAAGGGGAAAGTGCGACTTGGCGGGGAAGCCGCTGGGCGGCGTCACTTCGCCGGAGGGATCGCGGGGCAAGGTGAATTTGAAGACGGGCACTCCGGGCGTGCCGGCGAGCAGCTCGTACCACATGTTGAAGTTGTCGCCGGCCACGGCGATGGCGCTGGTGGGGACGCGGATCTCGACGCCGAAGGAGTTCGCGGTGGGGTCGTTGACCCAGACGCGCGCCGTGCCGCTGAGCCACGCCGGCGTGGGAATCGTATTGCCGAGCGTGCCGTCGGCGTTGAGCGCGTTGACGTCGATGGCGCCGGCGATGGCGTGATTCGGCGCCAGCGTCGGCAGGGTGACGTGAATTACCATGTCGCCCAGGCCGCCGGACTGCGTCAGGCCGATGTAAAGCGAGTTCTGGTTGGCCGACGCCGCTGGCGCGAGAAAGACCCGCCACGATAGATAGAGATTGGTCTTGCCGTCGCCGTGCAGCGCGCGGAAGTCGGCCTGATTGCTGGCGCCGTCGCCGTAGGTGAGCTCGCCGGCTCCCACCCAGCGCGGATCGTCGAGGTTCTGAAAGTAGGAGGACTGCGGCGGCACGTTGTCCCACCAGTGCGGCGGGGTGAAGTTGCCGAAGACACCGGTAGCCGGCGGAATGCAGATGGCCTGCGCGAAGGCGAGTGTTGGCAGCAGCATCGCCGCCATCGCTGCCGTCACCGCCATCACCGCCAGAGCGGCCATGCGGAATTTCCGCGGGGGTGAGCTATGCGTGGTCATGATGACTCCTTTTTTTATGATCCGAGCTGGAGCTGAAGAGTCTTGGCGGCAAAGCGTGTTTCGCCTTGGCGCTTGAGCTTCAGCTGAAGGGTCCCGGCGGTAGCGCCGGCGTTACGCCGAAGCGTGAAAGCAATGTTTTTGGGGGCGATGCCCTGGGGATTGGCGAGGTCGCTGCTGAGAATCGCCAGCGAGGCGTGCAGCTGCAGGGGCACGGCAGGCGGCTGCAGGAAAGCGACGTCCCAGTTCGTCGCGCCCTGGCCGAACGCGACGTCGACGTCGTACGTTCCGGCCAGCGTGAAGGTGGCGGGATAGCTGAGGTTCGAGATGCCGTTGGCGCCGAGGGTGATGGCGGTCGGCGTCGCCGAGCCCGTTCCCTGGCTCACTTCGATCGAGGGCACGTTGAGCGTGATCGTCGTGTCGGGCTGGTCGGCCGGCGTGCCGACGACCAGGTTCTGGATGCCGGACGTCCCGCCGGCGTTGCCGGTGGCGGCCTGCACGTTGAGCGTCAGGCCGAACGCCACGCCGTTGGTCGCCGGCGGCACCTGGGTGAGGCGTACGAAGATCGTTTTCTGCTGGTTGGGCGCGAGATGAACCGACTGGATCTCCGTCGTCTGGTTCGTATCGAGGATGCGCACGCGGCTCTGCCAATCGGCTTGGTTCGCCGCCGTGGTGATGGTCGCAGTGAGGTTGTAGGTCGCGTCGAGGTTCGCTTGCGAGATGAGCTGGTACTGGAAGGTCGCGGCGGCGTTCGGCACGACGGTGGGCGGCTGCACGCCCTGCGGATTGACGTCGACGCCGCCGGCCAGCACCATGGCGCTTTGCAGCGTCAGCGTCCGCTGCGCGGTCGAGATGGCGTTGCTGACCGTGAGCAGTGCCGTCCGTCCTGCCGCCGGCACGTTGTTGAACGACAGCGGGACGCGGAAGACGAGCCGCGTATCGGAGCAGTTCGGCCCGTCGAAGGCGGAGATCAGCGTGTCGTCGATGTAGACATGCTGGGCGCCGATGGAGAAGTCGAAGTTCAGGCCGAGCACCTGGAGGAAATCGCCGACGCGAATCGTCCCCGAGACGGGAATGAGGCCGCTGATCACGACCGCGTGCGGCGAGGTGGTGCTTCCCTCTCCCGAGTTGACGGCGGCTTCGAGGTCGTTGAGCTTGTCGATCATCGTGTTCATCAGATCGGCGGTGATCAGGTCGCCGGGTCTGACGTGTGAGAGTGAGGTCGCCATCGAGTTTGCCTCCTTGCTGGTGGCGGTCAGGAATACGTCGCGTAGTTCCAGTACGCGAGGTCGTAATGCGGATCGCTGCGGTCGGGAACGTGGCCGTTGACGAAGAGCAGTGCCGGACGGGTGGCGGCCGCACCGGCGTCGACCGCCTGCCGGTTCTCGCGCACCAGGTAGAGCCGAATGAATTCAGGGTCGTCGAGCCGGATCGGCGGATAGCGCACGGCTTCGCGGCAGAGCTCGTGGAGGCGTGCTCCCTCGATGAATGCGGGCGCGAGGTGGGTCGAGCCCTGGAAGAACGCGGCATAGATCACGCCGAGCGCCGAGCCGCCGGCGGCGGGGAGGATGCCGATCGGCGGCAGATAGCGGAAGAGCGCGGAGGCGGCCGTCGCCGCGGTGAGCGTTCCGGCGCGCGCCATCGATCCGATCTGCTCCTGGAACTGCAACACCATCGCCTCGCCGGCGGCGATTCGGGTATCGCTGACCGCGGCGAACGAGGTGGGCGCAACCGTCCGCGTCACCCGCCGCCGCACCGACCCCATGTCGAGAAACTGAATGCCGCCGGTGGCGGTCCAGTACATCAGCGCCAGCGGCACGTCGCAGTCGGTGAGCTGCTTCGTATCGCGAATATCGTCGAGGAGCGTGCGCCGCTCGCCGGCCGTGGCGAAGGGATCGGTGGCGAAGTCGGCGGCGTGATCGACGCCGAAGCATTGATAGGCGACGAGGTTGCGCAGGCGTGGATCGCTGAGGATCGCCGGGTCCACCGGCAGCTCGAGCAGGCGAAACTGCACGGCGTCGACGATGTACTTGGCGTTGCAGCTCGCCTGGATACCGCCGAGGCCGCTGACCGCGGCGAGACCGTTGGCCGCGCCGAGCGAGCAGACGGTCAGCAGGTAGACGCCCGAGTCGGCGACGTAGACGCCCTGCGTCGGCGGGGTGCAGGTTTGGAACAGGCTCGCCGGGGCCGTGGACGGGTGCGCCGGACGGATGAGCTTGACCTCGGTGTCGCTCGCGAGCAGCAGGATCTCGCCGCGGCGGTTGACGGCGACGCCCGCGCCGATCGCCACCACCGGCGCCAGGGTGGTGCTCGAACCCACCGCCTCCTTGACCTCGAAGCCCCGAGCGACGCCGTCGCCCACGGCCTGAGTCAACAGCTCGCGGGCGGCGCGCTGGCCGCCCTGCTCGTCGGTCATCGCCTCGCCCGAGAGCAGGCGGCCGTTGAAGAAGCGCACCGACCGGGTGCGATCGTTCAGGATGGGAGTAAAGAGATCGGTTGCCATCGCTTGAGCTCCAATCGAAAACCGTTCACTTCGACCAGCCGCCGCTGACCGCCCACTCCTGAAGCAGGCGCATGTGGACGAGGAGCGGGCGGCGTGACTCGTCGATCGCAATGGTTTTCGTGTCGTCCACCCGCCACTCGCCGCCGCCGAGACTCACCACCGGAATGTCGACCCGCGCCAGCAGCAGGCACTCGTCCGGCGCCGAGGGTCCCGTGCCGTGATCACCGTGATCGCCGCCGCAAGCGCAGCCGCAGGCGCAGAGGGCGTGCACGCGGGGCCGGATCTCTTCGATCCACACCCGGAAGGCGGCGCGGAGGTAGTCGCCGAGCAGCGCCGGATCGAGCGTTGCCGAGGTGAGCGGCGAGCCGAAATTGAAGTGGACGCCGCCGGCGCCGAGCGGCGAGCTTATTGGGGAAGTCAAGGGCGAGCTGAGCGGTGAGGACGGCGGCGAACCTACGGTCTGGACGGCGAGGCGCAGGTCCTGCGCGAACTGGTCGACGGTCGTGTAGGGACCGCCGCCGCCGACCTTCACCAGCCGCAGCCAGCGCACGAATTCGACGACGGCGTCCTCTTCCTCCTGGCCGGGCGCCGCGGTGCGCAGCTCCAGGGCGAAGTCGTCGGTGCGGCGCGAGGGCTGGAGCAGCTCGTCCTCGGAGCGGCAGGGCTCGCCCGGGATCGGCAGCGGATCGGTGGGGCAGTCGCGATAGCAGAGCGTGAGGTAGAGCGACAGCGTCGACGCCAGCGGCGAGCCGAGGAGCGCCGGCAGGCTGGCCTTGTTGGCGGCGAGCCAGTCGTTCAAGTAGGCGCACTGCGCCGGCTTGACGCAGACGAGCTGGCCGCGCGGGGTGAGCGCGGTGCCGCTCGACACCATGAGCCGCGGCCCCTTCGCCGCCGTGTCGCTCGACACCAGCAGCCCGCACAGCGTGCCGTAGCCAACGGCGTCGCGGGCCAGCCAGCGGTCGCGGCCGGAGAGCCAGGCGAACTCCTGGTTGAAGTCGTCGACGCCCAGGACCATGCCCAGCGTGTAGTTGACGTGCTTCGTCGGGTCCGGCGCCTTGGCTTCGACGGCGGAC
>Ga0134121_10000450_pt1 | contig 47942 bp, 39 predicted proteins | sample KB301_FD_96463 | JGI IMG/M metagenome (GOLD analysis project Ga0134121, IMG submission 96463) | Terrestrial soil microbial communities without Nitrogen fertilizer from Kellogg Biological Station, Michigan, USA - KB3-0-1 | ecosystem: Environmental > Terrestrial > Soil > Unclassified ...
AAGAAAAGAAAGAAGAAAGCAAACAAAAACATAGAAGAAAGACGGTCTGCAAAAGAAAAAGAAAAAGGGGGGGAAATGGGGGGCGGGGGGGAATTCGGGGCCGTGCTACTCGAACCCCGAATTCGAATTTCAGAATTCGGGGTTCGAGTAGCATGGTTTCGAATTCCCTTCCGCCCCGAATTTCCCCCCATTGTCATTTGTCATTTAAAACGGGTAGTGCCGCTGGCCCTGCTGGATCGTGACCCACTTCAACTCTGTCATCTCTTCCATCGACCACTGCCCGCCCTCCCGGCTGAAGCCGGAATCCTTCACGCCGCCGAACGGAATATGCGGTTCATCGTGAATCGTAGAACTGTTGATGTGAACCATTCCTGCTTCGAGTCCCATTGCAAATTTCATCGCCAACTGTAGATCGTTGGTCAGCACCGCTGAGGAAAGACCGTAGTGCGTGTCGTTGGCCAGCTTCAGGGCATGCTCCGGGCTGTCCGCCTTGGTCACGCTGGCGACGGGTCCGAACAGTTCGTCTTTGAAGACTTCCATTCCAGGAACGACGTCCGCAATAACCGTCGGTTCGAAGAAGTTTCCTTTGTAGGTTCCTCCCGTGAGGACGCGGGCACCAGCTGCTGTTGAAGACTTGATGCGTTTGTCGATGAACCCGCATTGTGAGGTGCGGATCAACGGCCCGATCACGGTGTGGGGATCGCGCGGATCGCCAACCTGGAGGGTCTTCACCTTGGCGACAAACTTGTCCAGGAACGCTTCGTAGATCGGGGCTTCGACGATGATGCGCGATCCCGCCATGCAGATCTGCCCCTGATGAATGAAGAGGCCGAAGCAGGCCGTGTCGACGGCGTAGGCGACATCTGCATCTTTCAGGACGATGAGCGGACTCTTGCCGCCCATTTCGAGCGTAATCTTCTTCCCATAAGTCGCGCATTGAACGGCTAACTGACGGCCGACTACTGTTGAGCCCGTGAAGGAAATCAGTTTGACGCGGGGATCGCGGACCATCGCTTCGCCGAGTGTCGGCCCGTCTCCTGGTACCACATTGAGAACGCCCGGGGGCAGTCCGGCTTCCTCGAAGATCGAGGCGATCTTTAGTCCGAGCAGCGATACTTCTTCAGAAGGCTTCAACACAAACGTGTTTCCGGCCGCGAGTGCCATGCAGATCTTCTTCGTGCTGAGGATCAACGGGAAGTTGAACGGGGAGATGCCTCCGATAACGCCCAGAGGCCGGCGAATCGCGAACGACAGCAGCCCGGGAACGTCCGAGGGAATCACATGACCGAAAATTCGACGCGCTTCACCGGCCGATGCCCGCAACATATTGACGGTGAAAGAAACTTCAAACTGAGATTTGCCGAAGGTTGAGCCTCCCTCGTCAATCAAAACATCCACGATTTCGCCACGCTTCGCTTCCAGAATTTCTGCGGCTCGCATGAGAATGAGTTCCCGCTCGGCCGGAGAAGTATTTCCCCAGGCTTCTTTCGCGGCTTCAGCCGCATCGATCGCCAGAGTCATCTCCTTCGGCGTCGAGTTGAAATACTTTGCTACCGGCTTTCCAGTGGCCGGATTGACGGCCGTCGTCGAGTCCTTTTCCTCAAGCGCCACCGAGCGCCCGTTGATGTAAGGCATAACTCCTCCTGATTGAATGTATGAATCAGAATCTACTATTTTTCGATTCCGTAAGTCTTCATTTTCTGACCAAAAACGGAGGAGTAGAATTCTTTCGCCGAGCACAGTGCGACGATGAACCTCCTAATCGCGTCGATTTGCAATTCCACCAGACAATTCTGGGCGTCCCGCGCGTTCACGGTGACTTTCCGTCGGATCTTGTTCTATACCACTGCGATCCTTCCTACGACTGGTCTCCCGTCAATCAGTTGAAGCGGGCCCTCAAGGGCGAACTCGGCAAATCAAAACTTTCGGTCCGCGTTCTTGCAGACGCACTCCGGACATCGCCGACCCAGGTTGTTCGTCTGCTCGAGGAAAACCGTGCTTCAAAACAGCTCCTTCAATTGTTCAAGCTGGCCGAACTGGCGGGATATCGCATTGAGTTCCGGCTCCGGAAGAAAACCCCGCGGCATAGGCGGTAGCATGCCCGCCTGTCGCAGGTTAAGAACTCGCGCGGGGCCCGCGCGAACAGTTCTCGCAAGACTCTGCGTACTTCTAATATCCTCACGTGCATGACGGCCTGGCACCGATGGATGACGCAACCGCAGACCCTGTGGCTACGGAAAGCGATCTTCCAGCTTCACCTGTGGAGCGGAATCGGCTTCGGCTTGTACGTACTGGTGGCCAGTGTGACCGGCAGCATCGTTGTGTATAGCAATGAGCTTTATAGAGCTGCGACTCCCGCGCCGATCGTCGTGACCGTTTCCGGACCGCGGCTGACGAAGGAACAATTGAAAGCGGCAGCCAGACGCGCCTACGCCGGATACTCAGTCGCCCAGATCGGCGACCCGCCGGAGCCTGACCAACCCGTCACGATTTCCCTTGAGAGCGATGCCGGGGGTGCCGTGCGTAAACAACGATTGTTCAATCCTTACACCGGGGATGATCTCGGCGAAGCGGTAACGCCGGGCTTTCGATTCGTCTCCTGGCTCCTCGAGTTGCACGACGACCTCCTCGCTGGAGAGACCGGCCGGCGGGTCAACGGTCTCGGCGCAATTTTATTTTTGGCCCTCGCCCTCACCGGAATCGTGGTGTGGTGGCCTGGAATCAAGGCGTGGAGGAGAAGCCTCTTTGTTCGCAGGAATGTCGGGTGGCAGCGCTTCATATGGGATTTGCACAGCATGATCGGCTTCTGGACCCTCGGCATAGTCCTGATGTTTGGACTGAGCGGAGCTTACCTGGGCAACCCCACGTGGTTTCAAGGCATCGCGGATCGCATCGAACCCATTACCGACGCCAATTTAGGAAATCGCATCGGCGATCAAATTATCTATTGGGTCGCCTATTTGCATTTCGGGCGCATCAATGGGATCGGTATTCCCTGCCACGGTCCAGGCCTTTGCGATCAGGCTGTAAAGTTGGCCTGGGCTCTCGCCGGACTCGTACCCGCTGTTATGTTCGTCACCGGCGCCCTCATGTGGTGGAACCGCGTCCTCCGAAAAAAGAAGCTGAGACCACGCTGACTCGTCTTGATGAAGTGCAGTGACGTTAAGCAGGCGTAATTACCGTGACGCGCAGTTCGAGATTTCCGCCGCTATAGCTCCAAACCAGGTGGCGCGCCCTCCGCTGGGACGGATGAACGTACTCGTCATATCGAGCGGCATGTTGGCTACGTTCGCGCAGAACTTCGGCCATACGCCGTTGCCTTGAAGATATTGCTCGACGTTCGATACGTAAAAGGCATTCACGATCGCGTCGTGTTCCTTGAGATAGGCACTTACCGCCCTTAGCGCTTTCGGTCCGGCGAAATCCCCGACAATCGGCACAATCAGATTCTGACTCTCCATCGTTTTGACGATTGCGAAGTTGCTCTCCGATGCGAGATAGGTGCGTTCGGCGCCGGTAGCGACGTCCTTCGACGCCATCAACTGGGCATAGGTGGAAGCTCCGGGCCGTCCGCTGCTGGATGATGCATAGCTAATGCCGGGGCCGAATCGATAGAAGTTTTGGTAGACATATGTGACGCCGGCGAGATCGTCAGTGCTGAGCGGCAATTTGCGAGTCTTCGTCAGGTGATCCGTGATCGCGTCGAGATTCGCCTTGAATGCAGTCGCGTCGCCGGGAGTCGCTCGCATGTATGCGCTCATCAGTTCGGCGCCCGTGGACTTCGCTGTCAGTCCTGCGGGTTGTTTTCGAGTGAAGAGACGTGACACGAACTCTGCGCGAGTTGCCGACATCTCGAAGATCGATTTGTACATCAGATGGAGCAATAGATTCCCGCGCCGGATATCGGCGATGAACGCGATCTGTGGATGAATCGCTGCAATGTAGGTAAAGTTTTGTTCCGGTCCGACGCCGAGATAGACGCCGGAAGGTTTCACCCGATCCGCGAGCGCCGCGGCGACCGACGAAACCATGGTCTCGTTCGAAAGCAGGTTGTCGGTCGATCCGGAGTTCGATCGAAAGTATCCGTCGGGTTCCGAAATCCGTTCGGTGAGCTCCCAGAATTCCTGATCGGAAAGTGATGTCGGCAGTGTGTGACGCGTGAATCCCGCGACCGGCAGCCGCGGAATCGACAACAACAGCAAAACGAGGATTCCGACCGCAACAGGCCGGAATTCTCGCGTGAACCTGGAAAGAATCAAGGAGCCGCCCTCTCAATCAGGAATGCTTATCACGTTGCCAGTCTAGCATTCTCCTCCGATCCCGGTATCGCAGGACGCTTGCGTCGCTTGCATCTCGAAGGATCGGGGATTCCGTTTCGCCGCTTGATCCGATATCTTTGTCGATGCTATGAAGCATGGTGTCCTTCTTCTCGTCCTGCTCGCCATTCCCGGTGATGCTCCCGCGCAAACCACGCAGACGACTTTCGAGTTTCACAACAGCCTCTGGGTGAACCTGCATCACACGCTATACAACCAGTCGTGGGTGGCGAGAGCGGGAAGGCCCCCGGATCTTGCGGCTCTGAGTCCTGCGGAAGTTGCCGATTGGAACGAAGCCCTGAAGTACTACGGCGTCAGTCTGATCAATCACGAGTTCGTTGAAGTGGGCATGGGCCGCATCAATGGGGCGCTTGCCCGCGCGGGCAATGCGGCGTCGCTCGGTTCGCCGCCGGAATTGTCGAAGGATTTGAGCGCTGTTCTCGAGAAGGCTGCGGCGATCTACCGCGCTCACTGGTGGCCCGATCATGAACGAAAGAATCGAGAGTGGATTGCAGAAGCGACGCCGCTTGTCGGGAAATACGAAAGCGCATTGAAGCCGGCCCTGGTTCGCGCGTTCGACACCGCGTGGCAGAAAGGGCCGATCCATGTCGAGATGAGCTATTACGTCACAGGCGCCTCGGCGTACACCGCCATCTTCCCAACGCTGATCACTGTCTCGAGTTCAAGCCAGAGATCCGTCGGGCCTGCGATGGTCGAAGTGTTGTTTCATGAATCGAGCCACGCACTGGTCGTAAAGGCCCGCGACGAACTCACGAAAGAAGCGAAGAGCCGGAAGAAGGATCTGCCGTATCCCGACCTTTGGCACGCCCTGCTGTTCTACACAAACAGCGAGATCGTGAAGAAGCAGATTCCCGAGTTGGAGCCTTATCCCGCGAAATACGGTATGTGGGAGAACACCTGGCCTCTCGCGCTGCCCGTATTTGAGAAAGACTGGAAGCCGTTCCTGGAAGGAAACAGGAACTTTCACAACGCGATCAAACAGGTCGTGGATGACTTGCCGAAGTCCTAGCGCCACGCTCATGCGCTGAAGTGACTCTTCCGGGATAGAGCCTGCGAACAAAGATAGACCGCGTGATCGACTCCAAACAGTTCCGTGTCTTGTTTTCATGGGTTTAGCACAAAACCGCTGCGGCCAGGCGATTGCCTCTCTTAGGGCAGCCGCAAAGTTAAGAGAAGAAATCAAGAAAAGGAGACTGACATGAGAATTCGAACCATCAGCGCCATTGCCACTGCCCTGGTCCTTGCAGCAACCATCGGAGTCCAGTCCGCGTCCGCAGGGACGGACGGTTTGAGGTCCAAGATCCCCTTCGAGTTCTATGCGGCGGGAAAACTGTTCCCCGCAGGAACCTACATTGTGTCGCAAGTGAATGCGACCACTCTTAGGCTCGAAGACTCCGCAGGAAATGGAGTGTTCATTGCAGCGGGACGGGAGAGCGCGCGCATGGAAGGGGGAAACTGGATCGTATTCCATCAGTACGGTCAGCGGAGTTTCCTTGCGGGTGCCTACTGGTCCGGATCGTCAATCTCCCTGCAGGTGCCAGCGTCTCGGTCGGAGCGTGAAGTCGCAAAGGTTGCGAGCCAGCCCAGCCCGATTAGGATAGCTGCCAGGTAACCGGCGTATTGGGGGATGGAGACATCAGCTCCGTCCCCCTTCAAGAGACCAAAGCTTACAAGAATCAGATACCCCTGTCGCTCCGTGGCCGGCCGATTTCAGTAGACCGTACCGTCCGCCTCCTATCTCCAGAGCTCGCGGCGTTTTGCAATTTCCGTTGCGCGGATCTCCCTGCTGCGAAGTAGAATGACGCCAAACAACGACGACTTCATTCGCTATTCAGGGAGGAACGGATGCTCCGACGCACCAGGATCTTCTTATTCGCTTTCGCCGCCGTCGCGCTGGCAGGTATCGCGGTCGCGCAGACACCAGCAGCAAAGACGCCGGACCTGACAGGTATTTGGACCACATATCGGGCCCCGGCAGCACAAGCCGAGGGCCGAGGAGGCGGCGGCGCAGGAGGCGGCGCGCGTGGGGCAACTCCGGAATTGCCTTTGCGTCCCGACGCCAAAGCGAAGGTCCAGGAGTATCAGAAGCTGGTCGCGGGCACGGGAGATACTCCCGGGGGATACTGCCTCGGGACTGGTATGCCGGGATCAATGATGGGTTCAGGCGGCTACCCGATGGAGATTATCCAGCGGCCGGATCAAGTGACAATCATCTACGAAGCGCACAACGAGATTCGCAGGGTCTACTTCGGGAGTCGGATCATTCCCGAAGGCGACCGTCTCTCCGAACGGAATGGTTACTCTACGGGGCGGTGGGAGGGCGACACACTCGTCGTCGAAACAACGAAACTGGACGAGCAGGTCGACCAGCGCTACCCACACAGCGATAAAGCCCGCATCGTTGAGCGCTATACCTTGTCGCAGGAGAGCGGCCAAAAGGTGCTCACGGCCCAAATGACCATGACGGATCCTGCGTTTTACACGGCCCCCGTTTCTGAAACCAAAAAGTGGTCGATCGTTCCGAACGGGTTCCTGATGACCTATGAATGCAACGAGCCCGCCTGGCTCCACCGGCTGGAAGAACTGCGAACCAAAAGTTCGCAACCTACAAAATAACCCTGGAGTTTATTTATGAGAACCGCCTCCTTCATCCTCGCGATCGTCTTGATGATTTCTATCGGCATGCCTGCGACAGCGCACCATTCCGCCGCGGCTCAGGACTTTACCAAGCAGACCGAAATGGACGGTGTGGTCAAGTCGTGGCAAATCATGAACCCGCATGGGAAACTTATCATCCAGGTCACCGATGCGAAAGGCTCACGAGCCATCGAACTCGAGACCCACAGCCGCAATAACGTTTACCGCGCCGGGTATCGCGACGGGATGATCAAGGCAGGCGACAAGATCAAGGTCTTCATTGCGCCGAATCGCGACGGCAGCGACGGCGGTTACCTGGTCGCCTTCGTCACCGCTGCGGGAGTCAAAGTCGGACTCGACGCTTCCCGGCGATAGCCCGCTAGAAAAAGGATCCTCCGATCTTGTTGCGTGAGCGCCGCGTTGGCCACTGCCCGCGGCAGCGAGTGCAAACTGTGACACGACGCTCATGCGGTGAAGTGACTCTTCCGGGATAGACGCCTGCGAACAGAGATAGACTGCGTGATCGACTCCAAACAGCTCCGTGTCTTTTTTTCATGGGTTTAGCTCCAAAACGGCCGCGGCCAGGCGATTGCTTTTCTCAGGGCAGCGGCGAGTTAAGAGAAGAAATCAAGAAAAGGAGACCGACATGAAAATCCGTAGCATCAGCGCCATTGCAACTGCCCTGGTCCTTGCAGCATCCATCGGAGTCCAGTCCGCGTCCGCAGAGTTGGACGGTTTGAGGTCCAAGATCCCCTTCGAGTTCTATGCGGCGGGAAAACTGTTCCCCGCAGGAACCTACGTTGTGTCGCAAGTGAATGCCACAACTCTGCGGCTCGAAGACTCCTTGGGAAATGGAGTGTTCATTGCGGCGGGACGAGAGAGCGCGCGCATGGAAGAGGGAAACTGGATTGTATTCCATCAGTACGGCCAGCGGAGTTTCCTTGCGGGTGCCTACTGGTCCGGGTCGTCAATCTCCCTGAACGTGCCTGCATCTCGGTCGGAGCGGGAAGTCGCAAAGGTTGCGAGCCAGCCCAGCCCGATTAGGATAGCTGCCAGGTAACCAGCGAATTGGGGGATGGAGGCATCCGCTCCGTCCCCCTTCAAGAGACCAAAGGTTACAAGCGTTATCTCTGCATATCCTTGCATGACGCTTGCGCTGCCCGCCGCCGATCGCTTATAGTCAGCGGGCACCACAACTGAAGCCGCTGCGGCCACCCGCCCAGCGGCTTTCGTATTTTCAGCCGCAATAAACTGCAAGAAACGAGGTGTCCGATGAGCGATCAGACTGACCGCGAGGCGAAGCTGCGCGAAATCGCAAAGAAGAAAGTGGTCTACACCCTGCCCGGGATGGACGCGCTGGAGGTCCGGCGCGATGCCAGGTATCGCTCGACGGCCGGGAACGATCTGGCCTTCGATATCTACTACCCCGAAACGCCGGCAGGCGCACGCGTGCCGGTCGTGGTCATCTCGCTCGGCTATCCCGATCCGGAGGCCGGCGTCCGCGTGTTCGGGCCCTTCACGTCGTGGGCCCGGCTCCTCGCGGCTTCGGGCATGGCGGCGGTGCTCTACGGCTCGGTCGCACCGGAGCAGGACGTCCATGCGATGCTCGGTCACCTTCGGGACAACGCCGCCGACCTCGGGCTAGATTCCAAGCGCATCGGGATTGTCGCGATGTCCGGAAGCGTCGCGGTGGCGCTGGCGACGTTGATGCGCGACCCCACGCTGCGATGCGCGGCGCTCCTTGAGGGCTACACGATGGACCTGGACGGCGCCACGGCCGTCGCCGACATGGGCCGGCAATACGGATTCGTTGACGCCTGCGCCGGGCAGACGGTCGATGACCTGCCGGACGATGTCCCGATGTTATTCGTACGCGCGGGCCAGGACCACAGCCCCGGCCTTAACGAGGCGCTCGACAAAGTTCTCGCCCGGGCCCTTGCGCGAAACTTGCCGCTGACGCTCGTCAACCACGCGACCGGCGCCCACGGTTTCGAGTGCGACGAGGACAACGAGCTGTCACGCGGAATCGTCCGGCAGGTGCTGGCTTTTCTGGAATCTCATCTGAAGTGACGGATGCGGTGACGTTGATGGAATCTTCTTTGCTCGATTCAGACGTTCGTTGCCGGGATTTTCATCGAGCACATCGAAGTACCGTCTGAAAACTGAGTTAGAGCCCACGCAAGCAGCATGGGACTGCCGGCAGATGACAAACCAAATTGGCGAAGCACAAGCCGGCTATCTTGTATCCTATGGACTCATGACCCAGCTGGCCGCGTGGTGCGGCCAGCATCAGTTACGATTGATGCAACGGATACTTGAGCGGAACACACTTCAGAGCAGGGCTGAATGGGATTCGATTTACGAGTCAGAACGAGTTTGTCACCGCCAGGAGACCTGAAATCCGAGCAGCCTCACTTCAGGCGCGAAGGCATGACCAAAATCTACTATTTTTCGATTCCGTAAGTCTTCATTTTCCGGTAGAGGTAGCTGCGCTCCAGGCCCAATAGCCGCGCGGTTTGGGAGACATTCCAGTTGGTTTCCCGGAGTTTGCCCAGGATGAATTCCTTTTCGTACTGAGCCTTTGCCTGGTGGAGCGTCGAGGTGGAGGCCGAACCATTGCCGTTCGGCAGGGAAAGATCTCTTGCCTGGATCGCATTGTCCTGGACCATGATGACAAGTCTTTCAATTTCGTTGCGCAGTTCACGAACGTTGCCGGGCCAGGAGTAGTCCGTCATCAGGTCCATGGCGTCTGCGGTGAATTCCTTGGGCGGCCCTGCATTGTCCACAGAGAACAACCGCATGAAGTAGCGCGAAAGCAAGGGAATGTCCTCGCGGCGTTCTCGCAGGGGAGGGACGAAGAAGGGAATCACGTTGAGGCGGTAGAAAAGGTCTTCTCGAAACCGTCCCGCGGCAATCTCATTGGTGAGGTTCTTGTTCGTGGCCGCGAGTACGCGCACATCGACGCGCACCGGGGCGGGCGCTCCAATGGGTTGGAACGACTGTTCCTCGACAGCACGGAGCACCTTGGCCTGCGTCTTCAGCGTCATGTCTCCGATCTCATCCAGGAACAGGGTGCCCCCATCAGCCACTTCGAACTTCCCTTTCTTCGCTTCGCTTGCTCCGGTGAAGGATCCCTTTGTGTGCCCGAACAGTTCACTTTCGATCAGCTCTTCCGGGATCGCGGCGCAATTCACTTCTATGAACGGGGCCGTGACGCGTTTGCTCAGGAAGTGGAGGTTCCGCCCGACAAGTTCTTTTCCCGAACCGCTTTCTCCATAGATCAGCACCCGGCTGTTCGTCGGCGCCACCAGGGCGATCTGTTTTCGCAGGGCTTTAATGGGGATACTGTCGCCGACGATGTTGAACCGTGCTTCCAGTTGATGCTGCAGCATCGCGTGGGCCTGTTCCAGCCGGCTGTAGGAGAGGGCATTGCGTGCAGTGAGCAGCGTGTGATCCAGCGACAGCGGTTTTTCAATGAAGTCGTACGCCCCGAGTTTCGTCGCCGTAACAGCCGTTGCGATCGTGGCATGCCCGGAGATCATGATCACCCGGGTAGCCGGCGATATTTCGCGGAGCCGGCGCAGTGTTTCAATGCCGTCGATGCCGGGCAACCAGATGTCGAGCAGGACGAGATCGTAGACAGTGTCTCCGGCTTTCTTAAGGCACTCTTCGCCGCTGGCGACGACATCCGTAGGGAAGCCTTCGTCTTCAAAGACACCTTTTAGAGACTGCCGGATGCCTGGCTCGTCGTCGACAATGAGGATTCTTGACATACAGGGAGTTCAATGATGAAACGTGTGCCGCGCGGAACGTTGGGCTCCGCTCCAATGTATCCGCCATGGTCGGAGACGATACGGCTGGCAATGGAAAGGCCAAGCCCGGTTCCTTCCTTACGCGTCGAGAAATACGGTGTGAACAGGCGCTCGCGGTCCTCCGCTAAAATCCCGACGCCCGTATCTTCTATGGTCAGCCGTGCCATCGTACCATCCCGCGCCAGTTCGCAGGCGATCCGAAGAGAACGCTCGTCCTCCCCGGACAGCGCTTCCATGGCATTGTCGATGACATTGACCAGAACGCGTTTCATCTGGGTGGAGTCCATCAGGATGAGAGGGAGATCGTCCGGAATCCTGACCTGCACCGCGACACCCTCCATCCGGCCTTCATAAAGAGCGAGCGTGCGATCGACAAGGTCGCGCATGCTTTCCGGTCCGCGGGAAACGGTAGGGAGCCGGGCGAACCGCACAAATTCATCGACGAGATGCTTCAGGCTCGATACTTCGCCGATAATCGCGCTCACGCACTCCTGCATGACGGTGGCCACGCGAGGCGATGCGACCGGCAGCCGGCTGATGTTGCGCGAAATCCGTTCGGCGGAAAGTTGGATCGGAGTCAGCGGATTCTTTATTTCGTGAGCCAGCCGCCGCGCGACATCGCGCCAGGCGCTGGCTCTTTGCGCGCGCACGAACTCCGTCAGATCTTCGACAACGAGGACAAAGCCGCCGGCCGCCAGACGAGTAACGGTTACTGCGCCGTGAGCGGGCCGGCCGGGAGCGCGAAACGAAATCTCGCGCGTCTTGCCGGTTTCGGCGGCGTCTGCGAGAAGAGAAAGAATCTCGCGCAGTTCATCACCCTTGAAGATATCTTGAAGATGCTCCGCGTTCCCCGTGCCGAACATGGTTCTCGCGGCTCGATTGACCGTGTGAATCCGGAAGTCCGCGTCCACGGATATCACCCCGGTTGGGACGCTTTCAAGAACCACTTCCATATAATGCCGGCGCATCTCGAGTTCTTCCGTAGTGCCCTGCAGGCGGGACGCCATGTCATTGAACGAGCTGACGAGCATTCCCAGTTCATCTGCCGCCTGGATGCCCACGCGATAGCTTAGGTTTCCCGCTGATATTTCCCTTGTTGCCAGTGCAAGAGCCTCGATGGGCTCGGTGACCTTCTTGGACAGGAACAATCCCACCCAGACTGTTGCGAACAGAACCAGGATGGTCATCAATGCCAGGATCAAGGCGTAGATATTCTTGATCAGCTTGTTGTCGTTTTTGAGCTCGTCGTAGGCCGCTTGCGCCCGATTGATTTCGGCGCTCAGGTCCGCCACGTCCTGGCGCGCCGGAACAATTCCCGCAAGAATCTTTTCGCCTTGCGGCGTATCGATTCTGCGCACGCCGACCCAACCGCCATCCTGCTTGAATAGCGTTCCCCGAGTGTCACGGAGAGAACCTACGGCATTGCCGGCGAAACTCTCGATGGAAATGCCGGGATCGGCAGAAGCGCCGGCAATGCCCCCGTTGGAGTCCATCAGCACGAGAGCTTTCAAATGAAGCAGACGTCTTGTCTGATCGAGGTCTGTGGGTACGTTTGCACCGAGGTACTCAAAGATCGATTGAGCGTTGTCCTGTTGCCACTGTTCGTTGACGAGTTCCATCTGGTCGGTAGTCTTGAAGACTTCTGTGACGGGGGCCCCGAACCAGCGGTCGATATTGCGATGGATCAAGCCGTACGCATATGCAAAAACAGAGATCGCCGGAAGCAGCGTGAGCACGATGAGCATGGCAAGCAGACTCGTCTTGAACCGCGATCCGGGTTTGCCTTGTTTCCGCTCGACCCAGGTCTTGACGAGGGTTTTGAGAAAAATAAATGCGAACACCAGCAGGACCACGAAAATCGAGGTCGACAGCGTAAAAAGAAGGACATTCTGTCCGGGCCGCGAGTAGGAAATGAAGCTTAGATTGAACGCCTGCTGGGCGAAGACGATTCCCGCCAAAAGGATCAATATCCCTCCGGCAATGTATAACTTGCTATTTTTGGGCTGATCTTTTCTTGTGTCGGGGCGGTTCATCGTTGGGCGCTTGGCTCCTATAGTAACTTTTTTCTTCATGATTGCGATGTCCTCGGACCGAAAATGTCAAGGGACAGGCGGCTGGCCTGAATAGGGCGCAGCTACGAGGAAAAGAGGTCGTGATGGCAAATTTCAGTTTTAAGGGTCGAAGTCGTTCGGGTGAAGCTGTTTCGGGTGAGCGTGTGGCCGACAGCCGGCAGGCTCTGGCATTGGCACTGCGCCGCGACCAGATCTTCCTTCTGGATGCTGAGGAGAAGAAAGCCAGCAGCTGGAGGAACATGCAGTTCGGCGGCGCTCCGACCGCGAAGGATGTCGCCGTGTTTACCCGGCAGTTTTCGGTGATGATCGACGCCGGCGTACCTCTCGTGCAATGCCTGCAAATCCTGGGCGAACAGCAGGAAAACAAGAAGTTCATGGCAGCCATCCAGGCCGTGCAAAAGGAGGTAGAGTCGGGAAACAACCTTGCCGGGGCGATGAAGATGCACTCAAAGGTGTTCGATGATCTCTACACGAACATGGTCGCGGCAGGAGAGGCCGGCGGAATCCTCGACACTATTTTTCAACGCCTGTCGATCTATATCGAAAAGGCCGTCAAGTTGAAGCGCGCCGTTCGGTCCGCGCTTGTCTATCCAACTGCGGTGGTGTTGATCGCGGGCGGCGTCATTACGCTGATTCTGTGGAAGGTTGTTCCCCAGTTCACGATCCTCTTCGAAAGCATGGGGGTGGATCTGCCCCTGCCGACGCGTATCGTCATCACCTCCAGCAAATTTATCGGAGGCCTCGGAGGGGTACTTACGGGAATCGGTATCGGGATTGGCATTTTCACGCTTAAGGCCTATTACGGGACGCCCAAAGGGCGGTATAACGTCGACAAGCTCCTGCTGAAAGTTCCGATTTTCGGGCCATTGATGCGCAAGATTGCGGTGGCACGTTTTACGCGCACTATGGCGACGCTGATCGCCAGCGGTGTTCCGATCCTGGATTGCCTGGAAATTACGGCGCACACCTCCGGCAACGCGGTCATCGAAGAGGCCATCATGAACGTGAAATCCGCCATCGAACAGGGCCGCACCATAGTCGACCCCTTGAAAGAATCCGGCGTCTTTCCCTCGATGGTCACCCAGATGATTGGCGTCGGCGAGCAGGCGGGCGCGCTGGAAAAGATGTTGACGAAGATTGCCGATTTCTACGAGGAAGAAGTCGACTCTGCCGTCGGGGATTTGATGACGGCGATGGAACCGCTGATGATTGTCGTGCTCGGTACCGTCGTCGGCGGTATTGTCATTTCCATGTACCTTCCAATCTTTACGCTTGTGGGTCAGCTGAGCTCCGGGAAAAAGTGACCGAGTCGGCGCGGGCGGCGATGGATCGGCGGAAGTGGTTGCTCCGCCTGATCTATGTTCGTCTCTTTGCGTTTTCCGGTTTCATTATCATCCCCTGGCTCACGGGGAAATTCGACGGCATCACGACGAACGACATGTTCGTGCTGCTGGGCGCAGTTTTTGCTTTTTCCGCCTGTTGGTTCGCTCTGATCCGCCTCAACACCCACTATGTCGCGCAGGCTTATGCCCAGATCATCTTCGATCTATTCCTCATCACATGGACGGTAAATCGAACGGGCGGTGTCGACAGTTATTTCTCCAACCTCTACTTCCTCGAGATCGTCATATCGAGCATTCTGCTTGAACGCCGTGGGGCATTTCTCGCGGGAACTCTCAGCTCGTTGATTCATTTTGCACACCTCGATCTCGTGAAGTTCGGCACGATCAGCTCGACAGGGGCAGAAAGCAGTCTCGACTGGCCCGATTTGCAGTTCATCATCAGTGTCAATATTTTCGGATATTGCGCTGTGGCGTATCTTTCGAACTATCTCGCCGAGAGCCTGCGGCACGCAGGCGCGCAGTTGAAAAAATCGACGGGCCAGATGGCCTTTCTTCAGGCCTTCAGCGATCGGATCTTCGACAGCATGGGCAGCGGCTTGATCACGACTGACGGTGGAGGCCGGATCTACCTCTTCAATAGAGCCGCAGAAAACATTACGGGCCGTGGCATGGATGAAGCGCTCCACATGACGATTCGGGAGCTGTTCCCTGAGATTCAGCAGGACCATGCCATGAGGTTCGAAACCTGGACAAGGAGGACCAACGGCAAAGAGATCTATCTGCGATTTTCGGTCTCCCCCGTGATGATCGACGACAAAGACACGGCGGGCTATGTATGGTGTATTGATGACCTCACTGAGCTGCGCCTGCTCGAGCGCCAGGTGAGGCAGAAAGAACAGATGGCTGCGATCGGCACCATGTCTGCCGGAATTGCGCATGAGATTCGTAACCCACTCGCCTCGATTACGGGTTCGTTCAATCTCCTCCAGTCCGAGTTGCAGCTCAGCCCCGACCAGGGCCGGCTCGCGGCAATCATTACACGGGAGACAGATCGGCTGAACAGGACCATCACGGAGTTTCTTTCGTACGCGCGTACGCCCGCGCCAAAGGCCAGAAGCATAGACCTGTCGAATTTGATTTCGGAGACCGTGAGCCTGATGCGCAACAGCCCGGAACTGAAGCCCACACACTCTATCGATACGCGGCTCGAATCCGTCACTCGATCGGTAGACGAGAGCATGATGCGCCAGGTCTTTTACAATCTTGCGACGAATGCGTTCAGAGCCATGCCTAATGGCGGTAGACTGACAATTCGCCTGGAGGCCCGGAACGGCGGCGCCAGGATTCAATTTGAAGATACGGGAAAAGGGATGGATGAGGAGGAGTTGAAGAAATTATTTGTCCCATTTAATTCTTCTTTCTCCAAAGGGACAGGCCTAGGCCTTCCCATCGTGTACCAGATCGTGAACGCTCATAACGGAACCATAAGTGTGAAGTCCCGCCGCGGGATCGGCTCCGTCTTCGCCATCGACCTCTGATATGCCCAACGCTGCAAAGATACTCGTTGTTGACGACGAACGATCCATTCGCGAACTGCTCGAAATCTTCCTGAAGAAGGAAGGATTCGAAGTGCAAACGGCACGCAGTGCCGAAGAGGCTCTCGAACGGACAAAGACCCTGGAGTTCGACCTCATCGTTTCGGATATCAAGATGGCCGACATGTCCGGAATCGACCTGCTGCGCGAACTGCGCGCATCCAACTTCAATGGCCAGTTTATTCTCCTGACGGCCTTTGCCAGCGCCGAGGCTGCAATCCAGGCTTTGAAGATGGGAGCATTCGACTACATTCTCAAAACCGAGAACTTCATCGAGGAACTCAAGGTCGTCGTCTTTCATGCACTAGAGAGCCGGCGGCTTCGCGAAGAAAACACCTACCTCCGGAGGGAATTCCGAAAGGTCCATGGACTGGGCAACCTGATCGGCAAGAGTTCCCGCATGCAGGAACTGTTCAAGATGATCGAGGTCGTCAGCGGAACAAACAGTACGATATTGATCACGGGTGAGAGCGGCACCGGAAAAGAACTGGTTGCAAAAGCAATTCACCTGAACAGCGCTCGCGCGGACGAATCGTTCGTGAGTGTGAATTGCGGTGCATTCACGGAGACGTTGCTTGAGAGTGAACTCTTCGGTTACATGAAGGGCTTCTTCACCGGAGCTGTGGCGAACAAGAAAGGCTTGTTTGAGGTTGCCAGCGGGGGAACGCTGTTTCTCGATGAGATCGGCGAGACAAGCCCTACGATGCAGGTGAAGTTTTTGCGATGCTTGCAGGAGCGAACCGTTCGCCGCGTTGGAGGCACGGAAGAAATTCCTGTCGATGTGCGAATCCTTGCGGCAACGAACCGCGACCTGGCCGGGATGGTTGCGGACAACCAGTTTCGTGAAGATCTTTTCTATCGAATCAGCGTCATTCCGCTCGAATTGCCTGCGCTGCGGCACCGGCGGGACGACATTCCATTGCTCGCCAATCACTTCCTGTCACGGCTGAATGCCACGATGGGAAAGCGGGTCGACCGGATTTCCGTCGAAGCCCTGAAGAGACTTGAAGGTTACGATTGGCCTGGCAATGTTCGCGAGTTGGAGAACGCGATGGAACGCGCGTTCATTCTCGAGACTTCCGGCGAGATCACTGCGGCCTACCTTCCGGACGGTTCCTTAACGGCAGGACCATTCAAGATGGTGGCCGACCTCCCACCCGACGGAATCGATCTGGAAGCTTACGTCGAAAATCTCCAGAAGGGCTTTCTCGGCGAAGCCTTGCGCCGCTCCAACGGCGTTCAGGTGAAAGCTGCCCAGTTGCTGCGCATGTCGTACCGTTCGTTCCGGCACTATCTCCAGAAATACAGCATCCCGTCGTAAGAGTCACCGCAGAAAGTCGTAGCTTCTCGGCGAGGGTGTCCTCAGTTAGGGGCAGGATGCGACGGGAAGCGCGGCCGGCTTCATGATGTCTTCGAGTGAGATCAATAGCATAACAATGCCGGGCTGGCGCCGGACGCTCCGACTCGAAACAACGGATACGGTCAAACATCGCCCTGGAATAATGGCTACGCGGGCACTTCGAAGAAGCCCGGTACGCTCCAGGCCAATGTCGTTCAGCAGCAGTGGTTCGAGGACGTCACCACGCGGGCAATTTTCCCTGCGTTCAAGCGCGATGCGCCGAAGCCCTTCATGCTGCTGTTCTGGTCGCGAGATCCGGACGGTACACAACACAATCGGGGCGACAGCCTGGGATCGCTGGATCCCGGCATTAACGGGGATACCGTGCGGCTCGCCCTTCGAAATGCCGATCGTAATCTGAAACAGGTTCTGGGCTGGCTCGATGCGAATCCTGCGATCAAAGCCAACACCGACATCTTCGTCACTGCCGATCATGGATTCGCAACCATCAGCAAGCGGGATATTGCGCCCGGTGTTGTGACTTCCAGCGAGGCAGCCAGGCACAACTATGTCGATGCGAACGGCAACGTGGATACGGAACGAGGAACCCTGCCGTATGGATTCCCGGCGATCGACCTTGCATTAAGTCTCTCCGGTGCTCCCTTCCATCGCTACCAGCACACGGCAGTGTGGACGGGGTCCGAAATGATCGTCTGGGGTGGATTCGACGGCAGCATCAATCGGAATGATGGCGGACGCTACAATGCCGCAGCTAATCTTTACCAGCGGCCATGAAAATCGCGCGACCCTAAGACGCTTTGATTTCAGGCCATGCTCGGTTGTTTCACCAGATGAACTCAACCAGCATTGAAAAAGACTTCGATTTAATCGCGAAGGTAACGGGTTAGCCGATGGAGTGGGTGGTCCAGTCTGGAAGTGTTCCCTGACTGCGCGCACCCCGATGGTGCTTGGAAAACACCCTGCGACGAGGCATCCTGGAGCTAGGCCTGGGCCGAACTCATGTTGAGGGTCTGGGAGTTCGATGTTCTGGCCTGTGAGTGTGATGGACGTCTGCGGATAATATGGAAGAACGTTCGCCGAGCTGCCGGGAGATCGTCTTTGAGCGCATTCCGGCCGAACGCGGCGCGGTATTGATCGCAGGGCCGGACGGGTGCGATCTCAAGCAGTCCGTGTTTCGCGGAGATACGTTCACGATCCGTGCGCGGACGGCCACCTCTCTGGGAGTTTTTAGATCGGCACGACAGCAAGACGTCTGCGGGTGGCGGCTGCGAGCCGTTTGAGGTCGCGGACATCACTCGTGAGTATGCAATCACCATCTCTCGCGATGAGCGCGACGGTGGCATCAATGGGATCGCTTGTCTTGGTGCGAGCGAGGAGAAGGCCGGCTTCGCGACCCAGTTGCTCATCGATAGAACGCACGTCGACTGCGCGAAGAAGCCGGGAAAGCTCGGCCTGCCGACCGCTTGGATCGCGCCATACCTGCGCAACAACCATCGCGTGCGTCCGCAGATCCATGCCGTGGCGTAGCGCAACGCGGAGGCGGGCAATCATGCCGCGATCGCCACGATCGACTGCGACAAATGCGCCTGAATCCAGCACAAGCGCGCTCAAAGGGAGGCCTTTCTCCGTCGGAGCCCAAGTTGTATTTGCGCTCGGCTCAGCTCGGCCTCTGTCAGCGCCCCGTGGTTCTTTTCCCAGGTGTCGAGGAATTCGGATAGCGCTTCTGCGCGTAACTTGGCTGCCGCTGCTTCAGCCAACCAGGAAGAGAGTCCTTTGCCGGTCTTCAGCGCTGCTGCACGAACCTCGTCCCCGAGCTCGGCCCCGAACGAGATGCTTATCTTATCGACTTTCATGATCGGATCCTACCATGGTATGACATACCACGGTAGTAAGGGCTCAATAAAGCGCACGAAGCCCGTTTTTGATTTGGGCCGGCATATTGGGCTGCTCCTCAATTTGGTCGAGAAAGTCGTCATCATCCGCAACGGTTAGAGGATCAAGGTCAATAGGTTTAAGGATTGTGGATAGAGGTGGCCCCGCCATGACAGGTCTTCCAGCTCTAAGGGGGCCTGTGAAGTCGCGCGGGCCGCGGAGGGGCAAACGAGGGCGAAGCTCTTCACCCCGGTCCTGGATTTCGTCCAGCGCGAGAGACCACACGGGACGAATAGCCGCGTCCAGGGTTCGGCGGCTCGCGACGGCGGGCTTTGGCGCCGGTTGCGCCTCGGCCTTTTTGGCCAGTTTGGCGATATTCAACAGCGCGTCGCGAAGCGTGGTGGTGGCGGTGCGCAGCGATACCGATGCAACATCCGGGTCGCCCGTCTCCTGCTTCAGGAAAATCTTGCGCGACTGGCCGCCGACCCGCACCGTTTCACCATCTGCGCCGAGAAGTGTCATCGCATCAGGCAGACCATAGCGTGCAACGCCATTGATCATCACCAGCGCGATATCCGTTTCCCTGGCGCCGATCACCGAATCATAGGGATCCCCGGTCTTGCCGTTGATGACGAGCACGTCTGCACGGTGTCCCGGAGCGAGGCTGCCGAGGGATGTCTGCCACTTCAGGATTCGTCCCGCGTCCCGTGTAGCCATGGCGACGATGTCGCGAGCTGTAAAAAGACCGTTCAGCGCATGCTGACTGTGAAGCGAGGCAACCTTGAGTTCCCCGAGAAGGTTCTTGCTTCCCGTTGGCGACCAGTCGCTGCCCAGGCCGATTCTCACACCCGCAGCGCGAGCGTCCTCCACGCGAGCGGTGCCTCCATAAAGCAGAAGATTGCTCAGTGGTGACCACACCATGGAAGAACTATGTTGGGCGAGAATGTCGAAGTCTTCGCGCAGTAAACCCGCGGAGTGAATGCCGGTAAATTTGTCGTTCAGCGCCCACTGGCCCGGAGCGACCTCGAGAGAGAGGAAATGGCGCCGGGCCGCGGAGTCGGGCTGATTCGGATCGGTAACGCCTTCGCTGAGATGCAGAAGAAAACAGCTGTCTTCTTTTTTGAGCCGGGCCAGAAAGCGCGCTGCATCCCTGGCGTCGAGGTCCGGAATACGGGCCTGAGCCTCGGAGAGATCGGGTTCGTCGGTTTGTTCGACGTTACGTACCAGTCCGCGATAGAAACGCTGGATGCCGGCATTGCTGGCGAGCTTGACTCCCTGGCTTGTCGTAACGCCACCAAGGAGCAACTTGCACTCGACGTATCGCACCAACGCCGGAAGAAGTGCCGGCTGGCCGCTTGAGTCGCGAAACTCGCCGATTACGGTCATTGGGCCGCTGACCATAGGCCGGTAGTCCTTGTGATTCGGCCACTGACCACGGTCTTTGAATAACTTCGGCACCGGAGACCACAATGGGAGCGCGTTGTAGCTGAGATGGTTATGGAGATCGATCAGGCCCGGAAGGATCGTACCGCCGGTTTCGATCACTTCTACATTTTGGAAACCAGCCGGCGCTGCCTGTGCCCGCTTGTTCACCGCAACGATGCCGCCCTTCTCGACATAGACGACCCCGTCAGGAAGCACAGTGAAGGAGTCATCCATTGTGACGATGCGTCCGGCCAGTGCAAGCTTCGGGCTGGTGAGTGGATCGATCGGCCCTTTCTTTTTCGCTGCGGCCGTGACAGCGGCTCCGCGACGTTTGCCAGGTATTTCCTCAGGACCGGAGAGAGGGAACCATGTGCGAGGGGAGCTCATGGAATCACCCCTTTGGGCACGTTTATCGTGATGTTCCGCCGTTTCGCGAGGTCATCGACGCCGGTACGCTTCGCCCAACCGTCCTGCTCGTGCATCCACGCGGGCAAACCGGCAGGGAAATCCATTTCCGGTAACGGAACACGATCGCCGTCAGCCCAGGCCGTGCCATAGAGCACGAGCGGGCGCGGCATATCGGGATGAATCACTGCAGGCGAGAGAGTTTGAAGCGCCGCATTCCAGTTTTGCAGCATCTTCTTCGTGGCGGTTGCAAGGTCGGCATTGTTGTTCTGCGCTGAACTCTCCGGCTGGGTCGGATGCGTGATCGTTACTTGGGGAATTGTGGACGCAGTCCCCGCCGGTGTTGCCTTCCAGAATTGCCATGCTTCTCCCGCTGCCGTGCCCAGCGATATGACGGCTTCAACTTGCGTACCGACCAGCAAGGCATCGAGCCAGCGATTGCGATAGCCGACAAGAGCGGGATTCCTTTTCGTGCTTGCCTTCACACTCCCATAAACGCTGTAGAGGTAGGTGTTCACCAGCACGTAGCTGCCGGTGATGCCGAGTTTTGACAGAAAGCCTTGAATGCGGCGTCCCGCCTCTCCAGCCAGAATTCGCCGAACAACGGTTTCGTGCTGAGCCGGATCCTGACCAATGATCAGGACGCGAGCGGAACCGTCCAGACGTCCACGATGAAAGATGGGTCCCCACTCGACCCGGAACTGGCTGGACGGGTACACGTCTGCCTCCGGGTATTGCTTTGCGAGTGTCAGGAATGGCTCTTGGAAGTAACCAGGATCGAACAAATGCAGCATAGCGTCCCTCACTTGTGGGTTGTCGGTGCAGATGTCGCGAAGCGTTCCGGAGTGTACCATCACAAATATCGGAGTTTTTATGAAAAGGAGAAACGTAACTATTCAGCGCATCGCCACGCCGTAGGTGGCACAGCAGATCGATCGCCAAAGCGTTCCTTTCAGCCTCGTGGGGAAGGGAATTTTGTGATTGGTGATTGACGAATTGTGATTTGTTATTTTGAAAACCCGTCTTTGCGGTCCGATCTGAAGCAAGCGAGGGACCATTGCAGTTCGCTTTCTCCGAATAACAAATCACAATTCGTCAATCACCAATCACCAATCACCAATCTCCAATCACAAAGTTTCCTTCCCTGCGATTAAGGTATCCCCGGCTGGCGAACCGAAAACCGATTTCGTAATTCCCGTTTCCTGCGGGCTCGGCCGCTCCTATGATGGATGTGTGGAACACCATAAGAAAATGGCCATCCTGGTCGGAGGCGGACCGGCTCCCGGCATCAACGCGGTTATCGGCGCCGCCACAATTCGGGCGGTACTCGAAGGCATGGACGTCGTGGGAGTGCGTGACGGGTTCGAGTGGTTGATGCAGGAGGACGTGGACCATGTCACGCCACTGACGATCGACGTCGTGAGCCGCATCCATTTCCGTGGCGGCTCCTATATCGGCATCTCGCGCGCGAATCCGACATCGGACCCGAAGTATCTCGAAAACGTTGTGATTTCTCTTCTGCGTCTGAATGTGACCCGGCTCCTGACGATTGGCGGGGATGACACCGCCTTCTCGGCAATGAAGGTCGAGGAAATGGCTGCCGGCCGTATCCATGTTGTGCATGTGCCGAAAACGATCGATAACGATCTCGACTTGCCGCCGACGGCAGACACTTTCGGTTTCCAGACCGCCCGCCATTACGGCGCCGAAATCGTGAAGAACCTCATGGTGGACGCGAAGACGACTTCGCGCTGGTACCTCATCATTGCGATGGGGCGCAAAACCGGTCATCTCGCGTTGGGCATCGGCAAAGCGGCCGGCTCGACACTGACGCTCATTCCCGAGGAATTTCCAAAGCCGCTGCGCTTGAAGATCATCGTCGACACTCTTGTGGGCGCCATTATCAAGCGACTGAGCTATGGGCGGCGTGACGGTGTGGCGATGATTGCAGAGGGCGTCGTCCTTGACGTCGATCCGAGCGATCTTTTGCAGCTGGATGAAGTCGAACGGGATGCCCACGGCCATCTGCGCATTGCCGAAGTGAATATCGGTGAGATCCTCAAGTCGCAGGTCGCTGCGCGGCTCAAGGAACTCGGGGTGAAAGCCACGCTCGTTGCCAAGAACATCGGTTACGAGCTCAGATGCGCGGATCCCATTCCCTACGATATGGAATACGCGCGCGATCTGGGCTACTGCGCGGCTAAGTACCTCCTGTCGGGTGGCAATTCGGCCATGGTCTCGATGCAGGGCGGGCATTTTGTGCCGATCCCGTTTTCATCCCTGCTCGACGGCGAAACAGGCCGCGCCCGTGTCCGCACGGTGGATATCCGTTCCGTTCGATACGCAATCGCGCGCCGGTACATGATTCGCTTGCGCCGGGATGATTTCGAAGATCCCCATGAGTTGGCGAAGTTTGCGGCCACGATGCACATGTCTCTCGAGGACTTCCGGAAGCAGTTCGAATACCTCATACAGTACGAACCGCCGCCCTTCTCAATCGAGGCTGAAGAGGAAGCGGTCCGCCATGAAGCCGAGAGGCATCAATGACGCCGGCTCCTTCATTAACATCCTAAGCCCCTCGACTCCCATCGCGCCTTAAGCGGGGCCGTCTCAGATAAACTATAGGTGGAGGTTCAACACCATGAAACGCGTGTGCCTGATTCTGTTGCTGGTTTGCGGTTTTGCCGTGCCGAGCTTTGCGGGGAAAATCTACGGAAGCATCTCCGAAGGCGGTAAGCCTGTACCGAAAGACGTGAAGGTTGAAGTCACTTGCGGTACTAACAATTTCATGGCGACCACCGACGCTACGGGAAACTATTCCGTGTTTGTGGCAGACAAAGGCAAGTGCTCCCTCAAGGTGTATTACCAAAGCCAGATGCCCGCTCTCGAAATCACCTCGTTTGAAAGTTCCGTGCAGTACGATCTGACGCTCGAAAAGCAGGGAGCCCAGTACACGCTCAGGAGAAAGTAGTGGCGGAGAATAGTGATTCGCCAAAGCCGGGGAAGGACTACTGGGACAAAGTCGATATCGTCTTACGTCCCATAAATGGCCTGCTGACAGCTCTCGCCGTTGGGTTGCTCGGGTATTACACCTCCAATGTGCTGCGAAAGAATGATACCGAAGAGACCAATCGGCGCGTGTATACCGAATTAACCGCCGGTCGTGAACAGGCCGACAGCGCGTTACGAAAGGACATGTCTCTTTCCGTCATGCAGACGTTCCTTCGGCCGGAGTCTTCAGGGTTAGAAGAAAAGATGCTGAATCTGGAAATGCTGGCATACAACTTTCATGAATCCCTAAACCTGAAACCCCTCTTTGCCCATATGTACCGGCAGCTTGCCACTTCAACCGACCCCGGCAAGGCGTCCTATGTGCTGCGGCTCGATCAGACAGCCAAAGAAATCACAACGCGGCAAATGGTGCTCCTGGAGCAGGTAGGCAAGAAGTTCAGCCGTAGCGTCGATTTCGAAAAGTTTCACCCGGAGAAGGATGGGCCCCTCGACCTGGAACCGGAAAAGATTGTTTTCGGAGGCGTCGAACGCGAATTTTCCCTTTCCGTTCTCGGCGTCAATCCCGAACGCAAGGAACTGAGCATGGAGCTTCGCGTCCGCTCGACGGGTGATTCTTCAAGTGGACAAAAGGTGGCTTTCCATGTCGGTTACTACGACTTCCCGATGATCGATAACACCCGGCTCACCAAGGACCAACGCGCCGCGGTCGTGCTCAACGCGTTCGAACCCGGGGCGGCCGCCGATTTGACGGTAGTGATCTTCCCGGGTTCCTATGCCAGCCTGAAAGAACACGTCTCCATCGATGAACTCGTCGGAAAGCTGCGAGGGATCAACAATTAGCGCGTCAGCGTTTCACAAATACGGCCGCGTATTCCCGCAGTGCACCGCGCGAATACGTGATCGCAAATATGGAAAGCAGTACTAGGTTCTGTTGCGGCTCATCTTTTCGATCCGAGTCCACTCGTCGTCTGTAACCGGCATTACCGAGAGACGCGACATACGCACCAGGGGAAATGTCGCGAATGCTTTCTCCGCTTTTATCGCGGCCAGAGTGACCGGAGTATCCAGCGGCTTTTGGGGGGCGATATCGACGACGAACTGTTTGCCGGATGAATCCGCGGAATCCGGGTAGGCGTCGCTTGCTGCTTTGGCAATTCCGACGACGGCTTTTTCCTTACCGGTGTGGTAATAGAAGATGCGATCCCCTTTGCAAATCGATCGCAGGTATTTTTGCGCCAGGGGGTTCCTCACGCCCGACCACACGGTTTTCCCATCCCGCTCGAGTTGGGCGTATGCATAGTTCTCCGGTTCTTCTTTGACAAGCCATTGAGCCATCGCCAAATTATAGTATCTCGTCGCGCGAGGAGGTAGCCGTGAGATTTGATTTTGAATCAAGAGATTCGATAGCTCCGCACGAGTTCCTGGGCCTGCTTAAAGATGAAGTCCGGGATGGCAACGCCAGGCTGGAGCATCCCTTCGTGAAACTTTTGTTCGAGGGTAAGCTGACCCTGCAGCAGGTCCGAGGCTGGGCCATGCAGGACTATGCCCTGAAGCGCTGCCCGACGTGGTGGAATGCCGGGCGGCTGCTGAATTCACCTTCGCTTGCGGTGCAGCGTCGTGTGGTGCGCTCGCTTCTGGAGGAGTTGGGGGACGAGGGGCATGGGCACACCGAAATGTACCAGCGCTTCGGCGCCGCGTTCGGAGTTTCTGCCGAAGAGATGGAACGGGCGCCGTTGCTGCCGAGCACTGTCCTGGCGCTGGATGCGTTCATGGCGATCAACTCGAATCGCTCGGTGGTCGAAGCGCTGGCCTCCGGCAGCGTGGCAGGCGAGGCCATCAACGTGGAGTTCTCCACGCGCTTTGTCGAGGCCAATGACCGTGTCTATCATTTGCCGAAGACCGCGCTGGAGTGGTTCTATGAACACATTGAAGCAGACAAGGGACACAGCAACCTTGGCGAACAACTGGTACTCGACTATGCGGTGACGAAGGATGTGCAGAATCGCGTGTGGGACGCTGTGACGCGCAGCAAGAGCATTTACTGGGTTTTCTTCGACGGTCTCTACCAGGCTTACGTGCTGGGCGACGGCTCCTCCCACCCGCATTATCAGCTCGGGCGCCATTTGCCCTCAAGGTATCCGTTTTCGTATCTCTAGATATTCCCTGACCGCGGACCTACAGGTTCAGCAGCTCGCTGCGCCGCAATTCGATCGGGCACGCGGGAGATAAGCCATGGCAGATCTCCCTGCATGAGGTACCGGAAACCGCGATGCACCCGGCCCAGGTTCCTCATGAGATGCCCGTAAACGGAGTGAAAACCGTGTTGCAAATGGATCGCTCGTATCCTGAGCAGCTCTTGGGTGCGCCGGTCCATCAGAGTCGAGGATTTGGATTCCGGATGAATTCGAAAGCAGGACAGAAAGCGCTTCAAATGCCGGAACTCGGCCTGGCAGTCGATAAACCGGCAAAACAAATCGGTATCGAACGCGAAAGTATAGGTAGGATCCATCCCTCCTGCTTTCAGATACAGTTCGCGCCTCCAGAATGTTGAGGGCTGCTGCATATCTGTGCCCCCGTAAAGATAGCTGGCGGGCCAGAACGAAGTCTGTCGTCGTTCCGCAAGGACGTTACCGCTGGGGTCGGTCCAGTAGGTGTTTCCAAAGACGACCTGGCACTGCGGCTGTTCTTGAAAGACCCGGACCACAGCATGAATAGCGCCCGCCAGATAGGGATCGTCAGAGTTGAGGTAGGCCATAATCTCCCCGGAGGCTCGCTGGAAGCCTTTGGCGATGGCATCGGAAGCTCCGGCATCCTTTTCGCTGGTCCAATAGGAGAGGTGCTTCTCGTATTTCCGGATGATGTCAACGCTGCCATCCGTGGAGCCGCCATCCATGACGATGTATTCGAGATGAGGATAGTTCTGCAGGAGAACCGAGCGGAGAGTCTCTTCCAGGAACCCGGCCTGGTTATAGGAAGGCGTGACAATGGTGACTCGGGGCAGGTTGCTTGCCGCTGCGGCTGTGGCATTCGGCGGCGTTTCCTGATTCCAGGGCCAGCCGGTCTTTCCCGCCGGCGGAGTTGGAAGGTCTCTAAGCATCAGCTTTACGATTCTTTACTCTGGTCTTGGGAAGAACAACTGTTTTCGAGTGGAGGGCTTCATTGCCGCCGCCCCACTCCCTGGGGGGAGCCAGGGGGTGGGGGGTGGCAGGAGACGGAGGGGGGTGTCCGTCCCCAAATCGGCCCGGTCACTTGGCGGCGAGTGTAACCGGGTTCGGCTGGCCCTGATTCTTCGCGATCTGCTGTTCCGTCCGGCTCACCGGTACAGTCAGGGACGCTGACGAGCCCGACCAGTAGGCGCCCGCGAAGAAGCTCATATTGCCGTACTGATGGAACACGAGCCAGCTCTGGTCTTTCGAGCCGCGTGCGGTCTCCCGCGCCGCCACCATCAGGTACGCAGACTTTTTCCCCTCGTCCTGGTGGAGCCGCAGAGTTCCCGGACTCTCCTGCGACACCCTGTACGTTCCCGCGGGGAACAGTTTCCCTGCTGCGTAGAAATCAAATGGAATGGTGGCTTTCAAGTCGTCCGCTTGCGCTATGGCGGATGAAACGCCGATCGCTCCGGCAAGGGCGAGGACGGTTGCTATGGTGCAGATGCTTCGGATTCTCATATCGGTTCTCCTTTTCTTTCCGGTTTCCTTCCCGGCTGCCGATGAGAAAAGCAATCGTCCGGCCACGCCCTTTTGGAGCCAACTTCATGAAAACAGGAGGTGGGCGATCTGATGGCCGGCACGCCGTCTATCTTTACGCGCAGGCGTCTATCTCATAAGATGCACTCCACAGATGAAACCGCGACTTGTTCCCTTATCCGGTTCTTCGACGGCGGAGGTCTTGCTCACTGCTAACGGGCTGACCATCGGCCGCGAGGCTTCCAACACGATCTGCGTCGAGGAGAGCATTGTGTCCGCCCGTCATTGCCGCATCGAAAGCGACGGGACCGGATTCGTTCTGATGGACCAGGAGAGTAAGAACGGCACTTTTGTGAATGGCCTGGCGGCGGTCCGGGTCAGGCTCAGCCACGGTGACGAAATCCAAGTCGGTCACGCGCGGTTTTACTTTCTGCTGGACGAACTGGCGATCGAAACAGATTCAAATCGGCCCCCATCGATGTCTCCGATCCGCATCGATGACGACACAGACGCAGGCCCTGAAGCGCCCGCTGCCACGAAAATGCTCCGGCTGCATCCGCAGATCTCCGCCTACCTGTACGCTCCGCTTGACGGGGACGGGGAATACCTGGGACGCCTGGCGAGAGACATGAACGCGATCCTGCGCCTCAACGGTGAGATCAACAGCATTTCCAGCGCGGTCGAGCTTCAGGAGGTGCTGCTGAATCGGACTCTCGCTCGGATTCCCGCCGAGACCGGCTTCATACTGTTGGGCCACGACGTCGAGGAACTGGTGGCCACTGCCCGGACGCCGCAGTGTGTGAAAGTGTCTGAAAAACCGCCTTACGTGAGCCGCACGATCCTGCAACAGGTGATGTCGTCGGGCGAGGCCGTGCTTCGTAACGACCTGCTGGCCGCCCCGGACACGAGCCAGACCTTGAAATCCGCAAGGCTGCGTTCCGTGTTATGCGTTCCGCTGACGGTGATGGGGGTCAAGACGGGCGTCCTTTATCTTTCGACCTCGGATCCGGAGAAGCCATTCGACCAACGGCATCTCGAGATGGTCACGGCCATCGCCGGGATCGGCGCTCTCGCGCTTGAACACCTCCGCTATGTGGACTGGCTCGAAGCGGAAAACCAGCAGTTGATACAACAGGTCAGCCTGGGACACGGCATGGTGGGGGAGTCGCCTGAAATGAAGCGCGTTTACGAGGCGATCTCGCGGATCGCGCCGACCGGCAGCCCGGTGCTGGTTCTCGGCGAGACCGGCGCCGGAAAGGAACTCGCTGCTCGAGCGATTCACAGCAATAGCAACCGATGCAATGGTCCTTTCATCGCCGTGAACTGCGGCGCCGTTCAGGAAACGCTCTTCGCCAGCCAGCTCTTCGGGTACGTTAAGGGCGCCTTTACCGGTGCGGACCGTGATCACAAGGGCTTCATCGAAGAAGCGGACGGAGGCACGCTGTTTCTCGACGAACTCGGCGAACTGCCCCTGCACTGTCAGGCAGCGCTTTTGCGCGTTCTTGAAGAGGGTAAGGTCCAGCGTGTCGGTTCGGCCCGCGAGATCGCCGTGGACGTCCGCCTGGTTTCCGCGACCAATCGATCGCTGAGCGAGGAGATCGCTGCGGGAAATTTTCGCGCGGATCTGTATTTCCGGATGGGCTTGCCAGTCACGCTGCCGCCGCTTCGCGAACGGCTTGACGATGTCCCTCTTCTGGCGCGCTTTTTCCTTCAAAAATACAAGGGCAGCGCGCAGCGTGAAATCGAGTCGCTGCACCCCGATACGATCCGAACACTTCAGCAGCACACCTGGCCCGGCAACGTCCGGGAGCTGGGCAGGGCAATCTACTGGGCGGTCGTGTTTGGCAAATCGAATCGAATTCGGCCGGAGGATCTTCCTCCGGAAGTTCTTCGTGGCGGCAATCGCGCTGTCCCTTCCGTCGGCCCCCTCGAAGACGCGCTCCAGTCCCACGAGAAGAAGCTCATCGTCAGGGCTTTGGAAGAGACCCGCGGGAACGTGGTTGAAGCCGCCGTCCTGCTGGCCCGGGCGCCCAACTACCTGCAGCGGCGGATCGGTCAATTGAAGCTGAGGCAGGAACTGGACCGGATAAGGGAACGGGGAGCAGAGGGTTAGTTTCGGAAGGGGTGCGAGTAGCGGGGACAATCCAACCCGAATCAGAAAAGCGGGGAATTACGGCGTCAGGCTCCGTAAATTCCCCGCTCTTTTGATTCGGCCGCGCCCTAGAAGTCGAGGCGCGTCGAAAACGTGATGGTTCTTGCGCCTGCGGCTGTCGTAATGCGGCCGAAGTTCGCGGAGTTGATGTTTGTGGTCGGGTTACCCCAAACCGGATGGTTCAACGCGTTGATCGCGTCAGCACGGATCTCGACTGTCCGCGATTCCCCTATGGTGACCTTCTTGCTCAAGGATATATCCAGTCCAAGATTCGAAGGACCGTGCAGTCCCGGCAGGTTGAGAGCCAGGTTTCCAGTGGTACCCGGTTGCGGGTTCGCTAGAATGATGTTCCCCGACTTATCGTAGACCGCCTGATTGGTAAACCGGCCGGCCAGCGTGGGGTCCGTGCCGAAGTTCGGCAGCGGAGCCGCTTTGGTCGCGAGTTGGCTGAAGTACTGAACGATTCCGGCGCCCTTCTCGACTTTCCCCAAATCTACAGGCAGTGCGCCTACAAGATCCGCGGTGTTCAATGCACGGAATCCCAGAGTGTTGATACCGGTGAACGACAGAGGAGCCCCGCTGACCCACGAGGCCGTCGAAGACAGTTCCCAGCCCTCGACGATACGCTTGATGGGAGTTGGGGCATTCCCGAGGAACGCCCTGCCGGGTCCAAACGGCAGTGCATAGGCGCCGTTTGCTTTCACGACGTGCGTCCGATCGATACTCAGGATGCCTTTGCTCAGGCTTCGGTTGCGCGGATCGCGCACGCCGTTGTCGCCGAGGGCCTTCGAGAAGGTATAGCTGAACTGGCTGTAGAGACCCTTCGTGTTGCGCCGAGTGACTACCGTTTGGAAGGAATGATATGTCGAAGCGCTGTTGTTCCCTTCGAGCGTGACGCTTCCAAACTGCGGATTGACCACGAAGAAGTTCTCAGGCAGGCCGGCGTTTCTCAGAAGACCGCCATTGACATTGGTGAACGACGACGTGGTGTTAAAGAAGTTCGCCAGGCCGCCGACATCGCCATTGGCCAGGAACGAATTCGTCGTGGCATTGGCGCGCAGCGAGCGGGAACCGGTGATCGACGATCCATTGACAATGCCGCTGCCCGCGTTCAATCCGTTCAGCAAGCGATTGAACAACGGAGCGTCGTTGCCTACACGGGTTGTGAGGAAGGCATCCAGGAACCCGTTCTCCTTGATGTTCGTCTCATTCAACTGCGTCCCGCTGAAGAGCTTCGTGGCTTTGTTGCCGATCCAGCTGACGTCCAGCGTCATGTTGCGCGCCAGCTCGCGCTGAATCGAGAGATTGAAACTCTGAATATAGGGCGTCGCTCGCTTATCGGCATAACCAGTGATACCGGCAGTCCTGTTGGTCAAGGGCACCGGGGTGAACGGCTTCGCGCCGCCCGTCGGCACCGGAACCACATTCGCGCCGCCAAGGCCGGCCAGGTCCAGATACGTTGCCGGCGTGTAGGTGACGTTCAGCGTCTGCCCCGGCAGGTTGCCGATGTTGCCCGAGTAACTGAGATAGTCGGCAGCGCCGGCATAGTTGATGCCGTAGCCGCCGCGCACCACGGTGCTCCGCGTGAACCACGGAACGGTGTAGCTGAATCCGACCGAGGGCCCCAGGTTGTTCCAGTCGTTCCCCCAGAATGTCTTGCCCGGGTTGGGCGAGTCCTTACCGACCAATTCGGTCGTCGTGAGAGCCGTGGTGCCCGTGGCGCAGTTGCCTGCACCAGGCTGCCACATCACATTGAAGTCTTTGCCCGAGCAGCCGAACAGTGCCGCCTGGCCTCCAGTAAACCGTCCGCCCAGCCCCGTGGTGTCGTAGGGCACGCCGTACTTGTCGTACCGGACGCCGACGTTGAGCGTCAATTGACGCGAAACCTTCCATGTGTCCTTGAAGAAAAGGTACCAATCGTTTTCATGAAGATCGCGCTGGAAGATGAAGTTGGTCTGGTAATCCGACCAATCCGTCGCCGTGGGCGAATTCACGAAGTACTGCTCCTGGACGCTTGCAACGCTTCCGGAGAGATTGGCCAGAATGTTTTGCGCCGTCGTGATGTCGTTGGCTTGAAGTCCCTTGAAGTTTGTTGACGTGATGCCCTGCACCGCAACGGCACCTATACCCAGCGTGACGAATGGCCGCGTGGTTTGCTGACCGCCATGATTGAACTGATGGGAGCTGGCGAAATCGATCTCTCCGCCGCCCTGGAAAGAATGAACCCCCTTGGTAAAGCTGACCGTGTCCGACCACTGCTGGAACGGGCTGATCGACTGCCGCGGGGACGCGACACCGAACGGCGCATAAGCCCCAGTGCCGAGCCCACCCTGAGTCACATAAACAAACTTGCCGCCGATGGTCGGGAAGCTGGCTCGCATTTCCTTGGCGGATTCGGTCAAGTCGTCCTGGCCCTTGCCTGCCCAGCAGCATCCCTTATCCAGCGGCGAGGTTCCCTGCCAGGTATCCCGCTTCAGACCGAAACGGAACTCATTGAGAATCGAGGACGAAATCGTCGAGGTCCATGCCGCGGTGTAGAAATCGGGTACGCGCTTCACATCGCCGAAAGCGCCAGTGGGAAGATCGGGGAGACCGGTCTGGCCTGTGACGCCCCAGTCCTTTTCGCGGCTCATCGTGTAGGTGAGTTTGTTCTTGTCGTTCAGCTGATAGTCCACGCGAGCGGTCAGGTGATTGCGGTTCGTGTTTTGACTCTGACCCGTCGCACCGTCCAGTCCTTCGTGTGGCTGCCGCCAGCGGAATCCGGCCGTATTCAGACCGTCGCCGACGGTCCAGTCGTTGGGAGCCGGCATGCGGGTCAGATACTGCGGGCCAAACCAAACGGGATCCAGGCGCGTGCGGTTTGGATCCTTGACATCGCTAAAAAGGTTGAAGGAGTTCATGTACAAGGGCTGGCCGTTTGTCGGATTGACTGTCAGGGTTTGCCCGTTGATATCAACGGACGGCGTAGTTCCAAACGCGCTACTGTTGCGCCGGGCCGTACCGCCGACGGAACCTTCCGTCAGGTACCGGAAAATGCCCTGGCGCGCAGGTCCGGTCAAAACCGTTGCGACGAAGTCCTGCTTCTCCAGGAAGCGCTGGTCGTCAATCAGGACGAAGAAGAACGCCTTGTTTTTCTTTATCGGACCACCAAGACGGCCTCCGAACTGGTTGCGGTTCGTGTAACTCTTCGGTGCGTTGGTCAGGTTCTGGAACCAGGTCTGCGTCGTGAACTTCGAGTTGTTGTTGGTGTAAAACAACGCGCCATGGAAGGCGTTGCCGCCGGCGCGGGTGCGCATCTGAACTTGTGCGGAACCGCGTCCCAGGGCCGGGTCCACATTGTTCGCCGTAATGCGAATTTCCTCCACCATGTCCGGGCTCGTGTACACAGCGGAGTAGGCGCCGTTCGAGTTGTTATAACGTCCGTCGTTGGTGACGAGGCCGTCGCGGGTGGTGTTGACCTGGCTGAATGGCGTACCGCCGAAACTCTGCACGTTCCCACCGAACGCGTTGACTGTAGTCACGACACCGGGCGTCGTACCTACCAGATCCAACACATTCCGGCTGGACAGCGGCAGGTCGCGAACCACCGACTCCGAAAGCACGTTGCCCACGGACGCCGATGTCGCAGTGAGCAGAGTGTCGGCTGAGATCACCACCTCCACGCCCGTGGCCAGCGTGCTGACTTGCAGGGTGAAATTCAAACGCACCTGCTGGCCCTGGCCAAGCTGCACATTATTAAATATGGCGGTCTGGAACCCTGGCAGAGTTGAGGAAATCACGTAAGTCCCCGGCTGCAGACTCGGGAAATTGTAAGCGCCGGTTTCGTTAGTAACCCCAGAAGTGGCGATGCCCGTCGACGCATTCTTGGCCGTGACGGTAACGCCGGGAACCAAGGCCCCGCTGGCATCGGAGACAGTTCCGGTGACGGATGCATTCACCTGGGCGAAAGCAGACACGCTGGTTAACAGACATATCAGACATGACAGAAAACACGCGAACACTGTTGAACGTTTCATTTGGAATCCCCCCTGGAAAGGCCGGTTACAAGCGGCCCAAAGATATGCAGGAACGTTGCGGAAGGCGAGCCTATCCGTGATCCGGCGGATGGTTCAACCAGGCTAGAGCTGGAACCGCCGAAAAACAGACATATCAGAGACAAAGAACGACACGTGAACGCTTTGGAGCGTTTCAATCGGAAAATCCCCCCGGTCCCGATCGCAGGCCAGTCAGTCGCTGGGGCTGACGCTATAACGGGAACGCCGAATAAGGCAAGCTTTAGCGTGTGTGTGAGTCGATTTTCGAGCGTCCGCTGTCGTGCCGATTCTTTGGTCCGACAATCGACGCCGCTCCTGGGCTAGAATCCGTGGGTCGTGAACACCAGATTGCAATGGTGCCGGGCAGCTTTCATCCTTTGTGCCGCGCTCCTGCCGAGTCTGCCGGGTTGCCAATGGAAACCGCGACGTCCGGTGCCTACGTTCGCCGATACCATCGCGCCCATCATCTACAAGAACTGCGCTGTCTGCCATCGACCCGGCGAAGCCGGACCATTTCCCTTGCTAACCTATGAGAATGTGGTCGCCAAGGCGAAGACCATCGAAGCGGTGACGAAATCGCGCTACATGCCGCCGTGGCCGGCCGATCGGACCTACACACACTTTCTCGGAGAACGAGGACTCACGGAACAGGAAATTCAGGCCATAGCGGATTGGGCGGAGAACGGAACTCCTCAGGGAGATCCCTCACTTATCCCGAAGCCGCCGGAGTTCCCGGCAGGCTCCGGGCTGGGGACACCAGACCTTGTGCTGAAGATGAAGGAACCCCTCCGCATTCCAGCAGACAACACCGATCACTTTTTCGTGGTCAAGATTCCTTTCGAGATGCCCCAGGACCGTTTTGTCCGCGCGATCGAGTTTGTCCCGGGAAATCGCAAACTCCTGCACCACATGAACGGCCATATCGTGCAGTACGAAAGTCAAAAGAAGAATCCCTTCGAAGGTCCGTATGTGGTCGACCGCCAAAGTGTGTCGACACTGGAAGACAGCTACGCGGCGATCCGGGTCCTGAACGATGACGGCAGCTACCCGGCACTCACGAAGTCCGTGTCGAACTACCTCCCCGGAGCGTCGTCACCGTCCAGCTATGGTGGCGGCATCGGCGGCTGGAAGATGAACCGGAAGGGCGCGTTGCTGATGCGAGACATCCACTACGGCCCCACACCGATTGAGGCGGAAGACCAGTCCACCTTCAATATTTACTTCACCGACAAAGCGCCGTCGCGCCCCATACAGGAACTGCAAATGGGGACGTTGGGGGTTTCGGAAATTGTGCCGCCTCTCATCATCCCGCCCAACGAAGTAAAGACTTTCACGACGCGCACGGTCGTAGATCAGGACATTTCGGTGCTCATGGTGAACCCGCACATGCACTTGCTTGGCAAGTCCTTCGAGGCTTACGCCGATACGCCGGACGGCCGCCGCATTCCCCTGGTGAGAATTGCGAAATGGAATTTCCGCTGGCAATACTTCTACAGATTTCCGCGCATGGTGCGAATCCCGAAGGGTTCTACCATCACCGCGGTCGGCGTTTACGACAACACTGGAGACAATCCAAACAACCCATTTTCTCCACCCAGGGAAGTTATCGGGACGAACGGCAGCATGCGGGTCACCGATGAAATGTTTCAGCTCATCATGACCTACGTGCCGTATCAGGGCGGGGATGAAAATGTGGCCATGGGGGAACCTTAGCCGCGGAGCAGCAACTCAAGGAACTCGGGCTCCAGGTTCGCAGGACGCAGCTATCGGCCAAGTTTGTCTGCAGGAATCGTAGACATCAATTCGAATCGGATGTTCCTCGCCCGAGCTTCAACAGTGTCGGCTTGCGACGGGTTCGACATCTGCCGGAGAAGCTGGGCAAATTGTTCAAGCGTCGAAGCCAGGACCGGTGACATGGGGCCGAGGACTCGTTCTTGAACCGGGAGGGATGAAAGGAACAGAGTATGTGCCTCCGTATATTTGTGCTCTGCCATCAGGATGCCCGCCAGACGCCAGGAAACAAGCGCCACGCTGATGTTGTCTGGTCCAAAGGCTTTTTGCCGGATATTCATGGCCCGTCTGAGCGCCGTTTCAGCCTGGCCGAATTTGTTCTGCAAGAAATAGAGTTGACCGAGGTTGCCCAACGCGGCGGCAATGCCTGCATGATCAGGGCCGAAGGAACGCTCAAGAATGTCAATTGAACGCTGCAGGAGGGGCTCCGCCTTGGTCCATTGTTTGCGGACGGTGTATACCGCCGCAAGAGAGCTCAAAATCGAAGTGAAGTCTTCAGGATAGGAAGCTGCCTGCTTTTCCATGATCGCAAGCGCCTTCTTCAAACTGCTTTCCGCTGGTTTGATCCGCCCGGTAGCCGAATAAACAATGCCAAGATTCTTTAACACGCCTGCGACAAACACACTATCGGCGCCGAATTGTTTGTTGCCGGAGGCAAGCGCCTCCTTCAGCAGGGATTCCGCGCGATCATATCGGTCCGTCTCCGTGTAAAGCGAACCTAGATTCGAAAAGAGGACGGGCCGCACGCGAGGATCCACTACCTCCCCTTCGGTAATCTCCAGCGCACGATTGAAAACGCGCTCTGAATCCGTGAAGCGCCCTTCGTTCAGCAACACCTGCGCGAGAGCGCTCAGGATTGAAGCCCTCGCCGTAGCAGGGGCGCCGTTGGCTTCCGCCTCGTTCCATGCATCCTGATAGTAGCGTTCAGCCTCGCGATAGCTTCCCCTGCGCAAGGCTTCCGTGCCCGGTGTGGCTGCGTCATCGAAACCGGGCCCCTGCGCACCGTAAGATTGCCCCGCTCCCACGAGTAATCCCAGAATGGGGCCAGTCAGTAATAACCGAACATTCATTGCCTTTCTCCGAACACACTTCCAGCGAGGTCGATGGTAGTTGCTGGCACCTCTATAGGGCAGAACCCCTGCACGCTGTTTCAGGGAGGCCCATCGATTGCGAGAATGCTGGCCGCGGATGTAACTGCGTTCAAGCTCGTCCCACAGGCTTTCAAACACTAGACGCAATCTCGACGATGAAGGTTCCCGACATTACAAAATATGTACAAAAAACTTGGGACAGAAGGCGCGAGGGCGTCTTCCCAGAGTTCCGCATCGAAGGGCGTGGTCACGTTGCGATGCCCCAAACGCGATTCCGATCCGGGGAACAGCGGCAGGAGCTAACTCTGATCCTCAGGCGGCGGGAGTGACCGGAATGCTCGATCTGTACGAGTGGTATTAGAATACCTTCATGCGACGTTGGACTACGGCGTTCGGATTACTGCTCGTCATCGCTTGCGCAAAGGTTGAGGAACACATTTTGACGGACATCGATGGCAAGTCCCATGGATCGCTCGAACATCCCGGGGGCAAATGGTCCATACTGTTCTTCTTGACGCCGGACTGCCCTATTGCCAACCAATACGCACCCGAAATCGGGCGGATCTGCGACTCCTACGGGTCGAAAGGAGCACAGTGTTTCCTTGTGTACGCCGATCCGTCGTTGACTGTGGATGCCGCCCGCAAACATGCGCATGACTATCACGCATCCCGGTATCCTGCCGTCCTCGACTCTCGTTACCTGTTAGTCGACAAAGCAGGAGCAAGAGTCAGTTCGGAGGTTGCCGTCTTTTCCAGCAGCGCTCGACTCGAGTACCTCGGCCGCATCAATGACCTCAATGCGGCGCTGGGAACCACTCGACAGCACGCCACGCAGGACGACTTGCGCGATGCACTCGACGCATTGATCGAAGGGCGCGCCGTTCCGAATCCGCGGACCGAAGCCGTAGGATGCTTTCTTCCTCCAAAGAAACAGGAAGATCGGTCCTGACTGCGTGGCGTCGCAGCTTACCTGCGCCGAAGAAGGCCAATGATTTACGGTCCGGCGACCAGTTAGTCGAGCTTGCGCCTTCTATACCTGCCAACGGGCGTGGAACGATCTCCGATGGCGGCCGACCGATCGGTGGCCCGAAGGGATTCTCGGTCAAGCCTGCGAGAACAACGATTCGCCTGCTGCGTCGATCCACAGAGACAGGACGGCTTACCGGTTCTCGGCGTGTTTGGGCGCAGACTTGTGGCCGGCACTGTACACACCCCTACAATCCCTTGGGCAAACCAGCCACGGTGTAGCAAAATGCGATCACCATCACCGAACTGATTTCGAAAAGAGGAGGAACGTTTATGAGGAAGCTCGTGGCCTTGACCGTCGCTTTGGCTTTGGTTCTCGCGGCCGGACTCCTGATCGCGCAGCAGACAGCCCCGCTATCGCCGTGGGCCTACGGATTCGACGCGCCAGCCGCAGCGCCTGCGGCCAATGCCGCGCCTGCGGGGGGGCGTGGACAAGGGGGCGGCGCACCGGGCGGCGCCGGCGGAGGCGCAGGTCGAGGACAAGCCGCTGCTCCGGATACAACACAGCACAAGCTCGAAGGCAGCACGCTTTCCTTCACGGCGGCACAAATTCGCGATGGCTTTGGACCTGCGGACTGGTTCCCCGGTGACCATCCGGCTATGCCCGAGATCGTGGCGCATGGCAGCCGCGACCGGATGATCAATGCCTGCAGTCTTTGCCATTACCCGAACGGCAAAGGCCGCGCCGAAAACGCCGGCGTTTCGGGGCTGCCGGTCGATTATTTCGTCAAGACCATGCTCGATTTCAGAAACGACGCCCGAAAGAGCGCCGATACGCGCAAGGCTAACACCAACCGCATGATTGCCTTCGCTAAGGCGATGACCGACGACGAAATCAAAGCCGCAGCGACCTACTTCGGTGCGATCAAATGGACCCCGTGGATTCGCGTTGTCGAAGCCGACACCGTGCCGAAAACCCGCATCGCGGGCGGTCTGTTTGTCGTGTTGGAGGGCGCGGATGCCGGCAAAGAGCCGATCGGCCAGCGCATCATCGAAGCGCCGGAGAAGGGCGAAGAAACCGAGACGCTGCGCAATCCTCGATCGGGCTTCGTGGCCTACGTCCCACCGGGCAGCATCAAGAAGGGCGAGACGCTGGTCGTCACCGGCGGCGCGGGTAAAACCACGCAGTGCGGTCTGTGCCATGGCACGGACCTCGAAGGACTCGGGCCGGTCCCCGGTCTTGCGGGCCGTTCCCCGAGCTACATCGTGCGGCAGCTTCACGACATGCAAACCGGTACGCGAAAAGGAACATGGTCGGATCTGATGAAACCCGTCGTGGCAAAGCTGACGGCGGAAGACATGCTGAACATCGCCGCGTACACCGCCTCGCGTACGGTGAAGTAGCCGTGTCGGGGCTGTTAGCCGCGGACTACCCGGACAAGGCCAACAGGGCATATTTCCAGATGCCGGTTTTGTTCGGGTGGTCCGTGGCTGACAGCCCTATACATCCTCAATCGCCTTCCTGCAGGATTCCAGATACGCATCGGCAATGCGGTCCCAGTTGCCCGTATCGCCGGTAGTCCGGGATAGGTTATCGCCCATCCGCGCTGCCAGATCCGGGCGATCCAACAATAGTTCGATAGCCTCAACGAGTTCGCCGACGGAATTGGGATTCACGAGAAGCCCGGTTTCTCCGCTTCGAATCTGGTCGGAGAGCGCGCCCACGGTTGTCGCGATGACGGGAACCCGAAAGGATGCTGCAAGCGGAATGACACCGCTCTGCGAGGCCGTTGTATACGGTAATACTGCAAGCGTCGCCTGTTGAAAGAACGGCGCCACCTCCGCATCCTCAACCCATCTGTTGACGACGCGCACATTCGGCGCTCTTTCCAGCAGGCGAGAGTAGGGTGTCAGGTCTCCCGCTCCCACAATATCAAGCCGAACGTTTTTCCGGCGGCGCTCGATGATCGCGAACGCCTGCAGCAGGACCTCCAATCCCTTGTACGCCGTGATTCTGCCGAAGAACAGGATCGACCTGGTGTCGCTCTCCCCGACGGTTCTCCCATCCTGCTGCGTTCCGTAGAACGAGAAAATGCCGTGTGGAATGACGTCGATCCTATCGGCGGGGATGCCACGATCGGCAAGGCTTGCTACAAATTTCGAGCTCATCACCACGCATCGCGAAGCGCGGCGTGCCGACATCCTTTCCCAGAAGCTGCTCGCGAAGTGCTTCAACCCGGGATGGGGCATGGCGTCATGCACCGTGATGACGTGGGGGAGGTGCCGAAGATAGCGTTGTAGCAGGGGGGTCCAGGGGTGAACCATGGGATAAACGATGACGTCGGGACTCTTTTGAGAGATGGAAGCGGCCAGCGCTCTTAGCTTTCCTAAAGACAGCATCGAAAGCGCTGCGCCGGAGTCGCTCGAGAATGTCGATGCGGAAATCAGGTCGAGCCCGGATTTTTGCCACAGGTTGTAATGGTCTGCCTGTGTGGAGACGACTGCGAAAACTTCTGCCTTCCTGGAAATGTGAGATGCGAGTTCCAGGCTGATGGGACCACCCGGACCGCGGCGCCCCATGTAGATGATGGCGACGCGCATTTCAAAGAGAGTCAGGCATGCTGGACTTCGACGCTGGAATCGATTTTTTCGGCGATGGCCTTGCCGCTCCGGATCGAGTCTTCCATGGAATAGTAGTCCCACCGTCCATAGCGGCCCGCGGTATGAATGTCGCGGAACTCCAGATAGTCGATGAGGGTTTGAAGGTGGCTTTTCCGATGCTCGTCGAAAATCACATAGCCGGCCTTGATGTCCAAGTCCACTCGCGTCAGGATGCGATCTCCAGCGCGAAGGATTCCGCACCGCTCGAGATCGGCGAGAGAACGCGCATAGGCCTCTTCGACATCGGGTTTCCGGCCGGGCTGGTACGTGATCTCGATGTACATGGAACTCGTTCCCGCCGGGGCCACGGCACTGGAAAAGTTCATCGGGAATCCAACGCGGGAGAATATGAACTGTCCTTCCGGAAAGTAAACCCAGTGCTGATCGCTTATATTTGGACGATCCACTCCGATATTGATGTTCAGCACTCCGACGGCGCGAAGCAGCGATGCGGAATGCTGCAAGGACTCCGACGTGTCCTTCAGGAGCCGGAAGGTCTCCGGCAGGGGAAGCGTGGTGATCAGCGTGTCATAAGACTCCTCGCGTCCGCTCTTCATCCTGACGACCTTCCTTTTTGGGTCGATCGACGTCAGCGCCTCATTCAAATGGATGTTCTTGATCCGGCGCGCGAGCGCCTGGGGCAGGCAATCGATTCCCCCGGTTCGCGGATAGATGAAGCGCGGGTTGTAGCCCATTCCTCGATTCGTCAGGCCCAGCGCGCCGTTAACCACTTCGTCCAGACTCGGCTTGGGAATCGACCAGCTGACCCAGTCCGCCGTAATCGTCCGCAGGTCCTGCTTCCAGAACTTTTCGTTGTAGGGAAGCATGAAGTGCCTGGCGATGCCGGAGCCGAAGGTCTTCATCACCCAATCGTGAAAGTTAATGGGCCCGTCGTTCGCGGGCAGTTGCAACGTTTCAACAAATCCGACGACGCATTCCTTGACGACTTCCGGAGGCAGGCCGTACGTATTCGCCTGGAATGGATAGGGCGTCGTCGTGGATTGCGAATAGATGGCAGCAAGGCGCTCGTGAGAGTGGAATGCATCCGGCAACAAGTTTGCGACCAATTCCTTGACGTACGCGTCCTTGAGATGGATCAGATGCCCGGTACAGTCGAAGGTGAATCCATCCTGAGAGAAGGACCGGCAAAGGCCGCCGATCGCGGACTCTCGCTCGAAAAGAACCGGCTCATGCTCCGCCAGATGATGGCCTGCGCTGACGCCAGCCAGGCCTCCGCCGATGATGACGACTTTTTTCATGACCGCATATTCACTTTCATCAGAAGAAACGCCGACAGGCATGCAATCGACATGGTGCCGGCCATCGTCACAATCGCCCACTCCAGCCGGACGTTGCTCATCAACAGTGCCGCGACACTCAGCAGACCGCCGACAATGTAGGTCGTAATAGCGGTCTCCCGAACCGACAGGTTGCAGCGCCGCAGCCGCAACGCAAAGTGGTCCGGGCTGCCTTTCGACATCGGGATTCCCCCGCGCCAGCGGATGAACATGACGAGCATCAAGTCGAATATCGGAATGCCGAGTATGAAGACCGGGCTGATCGTAGCAAGCAGATTCACCCGGGTATAGCCGGCATTCATCGAGAGCGCGGCGAGCATGAAGCCCACAAACATGCTTCCTGCATCACCGAGAAAGATCCTCGCCGGATGAAAGTTGTGCCGCAGAAAGCCGATAGCCGCTCCGGCAAGGACGACAGCCAGAAATGCCTGCGACTCGCGTCCGGCCATGTGGTTTGCAGCGGCAATGCTGATGGCGGCTACCGCAGCTACACCGGACGCCAGGCCATCCATGATATCGATGATGTTGAATGCGTTCGTTATCGTCAGGATCCAAAGGATTGTCAGGGGAACCGCGATCCAGATCGGGAGGAAGACGAGTTTGATGAACGTTCCCGACTTGATCAGTACAAGCGCGGCCAGCGCCTGGCCAAGCATTTTCTGGGACGGAGTCAGTACGCCGAAATCGTCGATAAGGCCCACGAGGAGGGCGATGCTGCCGGAAAGCAGAAGGCCGAGTGTCTCACCGTCCTTGAAGTCCGTGAGCACTCCCACGGTAAGCAGGAATGCTGCGAAGACGGCGATGCCGCCAAGGTAAGGAATCGTGTTTTTGTGCTGCTTCAGATTGCCGTCAGGCCGATCCACGATCCCCAACTGCAGCGCTGCCTTGCGCATCAAGGGCGTAAAGCAGAAGGAAAAAACAAAACTCAGAACGAATCCCGCTAAATATCGAATCATAAAGAATTCAGGCAATCCCGATACGCCGTCTCCAAATTAGCCACCGAAGTGCTGATATCAAATTCCATCACGCGTGACTTTCCACGAGTGCCCATCGTTTGACGAAGCTCAGGACTTTGCAACAACTTCAACACGGAGTCCGCCATGCCGCCAATGTCATGCGGTTCGTGAAGAAAGCCGCTGTCGTCGTGAACGATCGCCTCGCGGGCTCCATCCACGTTCGTGGCCACAATAGGTAACTTTCCAGCCATTGCTTCCGAAAACACACACGGTAAACCTTCCCATAGGGACGTCAGGACAACAATATCCAAGTTGCGATATACCTCTGGCATGTCGGTCTGCCAGCCGAGCAACGAGAAGTGCTTGCTAATTCCATGCTCTTGTATTCGCTTTTCGACCTGCGGCCGCAGCTCACCGTCGCCTGCGAGAACAAAATGTGCGTGCGAATTCTGTTGAAGGACTCGGGCCGCAACATCCACGAAATCCATGGGTGCCTTCTGCGGTTTTAGACAGGCAATCATTCCCACGACTAACCTATCGGCCGGAATGTTCCATTCCTTGAGTCTTTGCCGCCTGGGGCCGTCCTGCATGAACTCGCTGACGGAGATCGCGTCCCGGCAAAGAGTCCAGTCGCCGCGTTTGAAGATCCCGTTTTTTTCGCCCTTATCCGCATTGGCAAGCGAGACAACGACAAGCCGCGTGGTGATTCGCGACGTGAGACGCTCCAGCCACACGTAGAAACCCTTTGCCGCAGGCCGTTGGAAGTCGTGAAAGCCGAATCCATGTGCCGTATGAAAAATGAGGGGAACTCCGGCAAGCTTTGCCGCCCAGCGGCCAAGGATTCCGGCCTTCGAGCTGTGGGTGTGCACGACGTGCGGCTTCTCGCGGCGAAACAAACGGAACAGGCTGAGGAACGCAGCGATGTCTTCCATGGGCCGCAGTTCGCGGACAAGCGACGGTAGCCACACGCGTTTCAGGTCCGGAATGCGATTCGCCCAATCGACCAGCAAACCCTCGGGACCGGTCACAAGACCCAGCTCATAACGTTCGCGCGAGAGGCGCTCGAGAGTCATCAGCGTGACCTTCTGCGCTCCGCCGAGTTCCAGCTTCGTAATGACATGGAAGACCTTCGTCTTCATAAGTGACATCAACTTCGCGTTTGTAGCACAAGGGCGCGCAGGTTGGTCAAGAAAGACCGTTTGGCCTGCCAGTTGCCCCCACTCCAGTAGATGAAAGGGCTGGCCGCGCCTGCGGCATTCACAAATCAACAACTTGGCTCGTTAGGCCCTTGAATAACCGGAATTCGGCGCACTGCGAGAGCTTCACGTGTCGAATAATCGAACACCGTGAACCGCCTCGCTCCCGAGCAGAGGAGGAAGAAATGATTACGACTAGAAGGCCTCTCACATTTCTTGTTGGAGTGGTTTTGACACTCCTGTTGGCAACTGCCCAGGGGGTTGCCCAGAACAGATTGATACCGTCAGGCACCGTGGTGGAACTTCGGACCGATGGCGAGTTGAATTCGGAAACTTCTCGTGTGAATGACACGTTCACCGGCACGGTCTCCAAGTCTGTCTGGCTCGACGGCGCTATCGCCGTCCCGGAAAACAGTACGGTGCAGGGACGCGTCACAAGTGTGCAGCCTGCACGTCGCTCGGAACCTGGAGTCCTCGGGGTGGCGTTCGACAAACTGACGATCAACGGCCGGCCGTACATGATCGACGGCGCCCTGACGAGTCTGAAAGCCGACGAGCGGAAGCAGATTATCGACGAGGAAAGCCGTGTTCAGGGCGGCTCCACCACGAAGCGCGACGTCGTGTTCATCGGCGGTGGCGCTGGCGCGGGAGCTGTCATCGGGGCAATCGCCGGTGGCGGCAAGGGCGCCGGAATTGGCGCCCTTGCGGGTGGTGCGCTCGGCGCTTTGGGCGCATTTCTATCACCAGGCGCCGAAGCGAAAGTTCCGGCGGGTTCGAATATCGCGATGGAGCTCTTGCGTCCGGTCAGTTTGGCGGGTGACCGCATCACCCGGCAGCGGGGCGACAATGATCGATCCGTCTACACTACAGCCAGCATGGTACGTTCCGCGCAAACGGCCCTAAAGCAACGCAACTACTATTCGGGGCCGGTCAATGGTCAACTCGACGCAGCCACGCGCCGGTCAATCGCCCATTTTCAGATCGACAATAACCAGCCGACGACTGGCGATCTGGATGAAAAAACCGCTTCCGCATTGGGGGTGCTGGCATCGGAGCGGGGTGGACGTTACGGCGACGCGAGGGGCGGCGGGTACGGCGACTCACGCCAGCTCGCTTCCGACCTCAGTCGCAAAGCAACATCCCTCGTGACGCTCTACGAAAATACCCTGGGCGTCAGGGTAACCAATGTCGCCGCCTTTTCCCGCTTATCGGAATCGGATCTGGGTCTCCTGCTCAATATGAGGTCCTTCGCTACTGCGGCGTCATGGTACGAACAGGCCTCGCGTCAGAATTACGATCAGGCGCTCGATAACATTGGCCGGATTCTGGCGCGCAGTGCTCGAAATATCGAGCAAGGCATGCAAACGGCTGCCGAAAATGCTCAGTTCAGAGACGCCTGGGTCGGCATTCGGTCGGATTTGCGCCAGCTTCGGCTGGATGGACAGTTATCCAGCCGCTACTGACGGACCCGACTTACGGGAAAGTGACCGCCAAACAAATTCGGGGTCATGAATTCGGGGCCGTGCTACTCGAACCCCGATCTCTGAACGACAAGAGATCGGGGTTCGAGTAGCACGGCCCCGAATTCATGACCCCGAATTTGTTTGGCGGTTACTTTTCTGTCCGCTGTGCCAGGAAGATTTGACGATTTCTTTCGGTGACGCCAAGCCGGATCACCCGCGTAAACCCCGCTTTCTTCATTAGCGCTTCAGCTTCGTCTTCGGATTCGTGACCTTCATAAAGCAATTCACGAAAGCGACTCAGGAACGACCATGCGCGTTCTTTATGCGTTACCCAGTGCATGACGGAGAGTGCAGACACGAGGTCAAACTGATCCGGATCCAGGTCTGACTGATCGATGGAGTTCAGATCCAGCTGCCGAAACTGCACCTCGGTTCCGAATCCCTTTGCTGCGCTGGCTGCCGCTTTCAGAATGTCCGGGTCGAGGTCGACGGCGACAGCCTTCGATGCGCCCTTGAGCCTGGCATGGATGGAAAGCAGGCCCACGTTGCACCCCAGTTCGAGGAATCGCTTGCCGTTGAAATCGACCTTCGTCTTTAGGGAGTTCCAGCGTTGAATCCAGGGACGTTCGCCTGGGAAATTGATGCCGCCGACGTCGAGCGAATAGTACGCAAGTTGAATCCCGGGTGAGGATGCATTACTGCCGGCGGCGAGTTCCCAGGCGTGTGCAAGGGTAACCAGTGCCGGATCGTTTTGTAGTGTAGCCCGCTCGGTCAGTGTTGAAATCGCTGGTCCTCGCGTGCGCACAGGGCCGCGGTAGAGCGCCGCCGCCGCTGTTACTGCCGCTCTTCCCAGCGCTCCAATCGCCCGCGGGATTAGTCCTATACCGCGAACGTCGCGTGCACGATCCAGCAAGGACACCTTGCTGGGCGTTGTGCCTGCAACAGAGCCACAGAAATCTCGTAGCATGCATCGGATCGGATGCGCGCGCAGCGCCTGATCGAAGTCAAACGCGCTTAGTCCGTTTTCGACGTTTCGCCCTACGTTCGCCGCATGCAGATCTCCATGCGAACATCCGAGACGGTTCATCTTCAGTGTGAGGCGGAGCACGGCCAGGAAGTCACGCAAAGCTTCTGTCGGACGGCCAAACGTCGGATCGTAACCCCGCAGCTGAGGTAACGGATCCATTTCGATTACTTCCCAATTTTCGAATCGCCTGTAGTTGCGCGTTGTCGGAATTCCTGGAATCGAGGCAAGCTGCTTTAGAAGTAAGAACTCATCTTCAAACCAGTTGAGTCGCATGTGGCAGGATGCGGGTGTGACCCGTCGCATCTTATAGACGGCTGAACCCGTCCTGTAGACACGGCAGTCCGAACTGTTCGCACTGACGCTGAGAAGTCTGGCGTCGGGCCTAGCCACACGCAGCACGACGTTGTCCCATTCCTGCTGTTCTTCCAAATACCTCATGCGATCAAACCGCAGGCCTTCTCAGATAAAGGCTGTGATACACAAAGAACCGCGCCAACGCCAGCGCCCGCGGAATCCCGTGTGGGGCGGAATACTTCAAGAAAATATTCCGCATGGTCCTGACGTGCTCGGGAAGCGATGCGCGGGACAGGCCTAAGGGATTGTTACGATATGCCGTGCCGACCGTATGCGAATAGTGCCAAGTACACTTTCGGCTCAATCTGATTTTCAAATCCCAGTCCTCGTAGATTCTGAGTGAGGTATCGAAGCCGCCAGCCGCGAGATAGTCCTCCCGCGACACGAGATAGTCTCGTGGTATGAAGCCGCTGAGGTGTCGAATCCGAAACGATAGATCGCCTTCCCGGATTCGGCGAGATCTGGAGACAAGTCCCATGACGTTTCCGAGTTCGTCGACGCGCATGACATCCGAAAATGCAATCCTTCCACGTTTACCGGCTCGGCCGATGGTATCCGCTTCCTGCGCAAGTTTCTCCTTGCTGAAGTAGAAGTCATCCGAATCCAGCGTTGTTATGTACTGGCTGTCGCTGCGGCTTATCGCCAACTGGCGGCTCGCCGCTACACCTTGCTGCACGGCATTACGAACCAGCTGTACCGTCCCACCGCGAACGTACGGCGCAAGTACTTCAAGAGAGTTGTCTGTGGACGCGTCGTCCGCAACAATAATCTGTTCGGGCCTGAGCGTTTGATTGATGACGCTTTCCAGGCATTGCACAAGAAACCGTGCATTGTTCCGATTCGCGACAATTACGCCGACTGAGAGCATGTTGTCCGGGGGATCGTCCGCCGGTCGATATAGAACAAAGTGTTGAACGTCTTTGCAAACAACGCGTAGTCATTTCCGTGCAGGAACTGATGCATGGTGCTTGCGGCGGGATTGCCAAGGTCGAATCCCAGCGATTCTGCGAGAACGCACGCGGGCCGGAATCTCGACCAGTCGTTGGACTGCAGGACTTGCAGGTCGTAGCCTTCGACGTCGATGGACATGAAGTCGATCTGGGTCTGCGGGGGAACGGCGCTCTCCAGAATCGACTGCAACCGCCGGACTGGCACGTTCTGCCTTCCCACGATTCTGTAACGATCTCCCTGGCGTTGCTCTGAAAGAGTTTGATCGAAAGAGTTCAATGCCGGTTCATTAAACATGAAGTAAACCAATTGCCCCTCGCGTTCGGCCACGCCACACGGAATATTGATGTCGCGCTTGCGCTGCCTCCGGAACAACTCCATGGCCTGCGGATTTGGCTCGATGTTAATTCCGCGCCAGCCCCGTTTATAAAACCGATACGTATTGGAGT
>Ga0134121_10000451_pt1 | contig 47894 bp, 41 predicted proteins | sample KB301_FD_96463 | JGI IMG/M metagenome (GOLD analysis project Ga0134121, IMG submission 96463) | Terrestrial soil microbial communities without Nitrogen fertilizer from Kellogg Biological Station, Michigan, USA - KB3-0-1 | ecosystem: Environmental > Terrestrial > Soil > Unclassified ...
CCGGCGCTGCCTCCGCCGCCCGCGCCGGCGCTGCCTCCGCCGCCCGCGCCGGCGCCCGCCCCCGCGGCGGTCCCCCTCAATCCCGCGGCCGTGGACGCGGCGATCCGGTTCATGCAGGCGGTCACCACCGAGCTCAAGATGAGCCGGCTCTATCCGAAGGAAAGCCGGATGCGCGTCGAGACCCGCGAGCGCCTGGTCGAGACGACCCGCGAGCTGACCTCCGCCTCGCCGCGCGTCACGTTCGCCCTCGGTCCCCAGGGCGTGAAGGTCAACGACTCCCCCCTGCCCCCGACCGGCGAAGGCGCGGGTCGCTCCCTGGCCCAGATCCTCCAGGACAAGTTCCTCGTCGCGCTCACGGTCGACCGCGGCGCCACGAACGGCGAGATGCTCCAGCTTCTCGAGGCGCTGAGCGCGACGGTGACGCGGGAAAGCGCGCCCGACCACTGGGACCGCATCAAGCTGCCCCATGTCGCCCTCGTCCCCGTCCGGCCCGCCGGCGTCGACGCGCCGACGTCCGTCCGGCCGAAGCCGTCGGACCTCGAAGAAACCGCCCGCGCCACGGCGAACCTTCCGGCGGCGAAGCTGCTGTCGCTCGAGACGGAGAAGACCCTTCCCGGTCTCTTCAACGCGCTGGTCGACGGCAAGCAGCAGCGGCTGCTGGAGCCGATCATCGACCGGCTGGGCGCCGGGCTGCGCGAGGCGGAGACCGGGCTCCGACGCCAGGCCGCGGCGCTGATCACGCGGGTGATGGACCAGGGCACGCCCGCGGTCCGCGAGATCCTCCTCCGCAGGCTGGAGTCGCCGATCGCGGCGGCCGTCGGGGCGGAGCTGGACGACCTCACGCTCGCGCTGCTCGGCAATTCGGTCCGCGCGTGGATCGCCACGTCGACCGCGCTCAAGCAGCACAAGCTCATGGTCTCGTTCTCGGCGCGCGTCGCCTCGACTCCGGACCTCCTGAAGCGGGCCCCGGCGATCAAGTCGGCCATCAGCATCACCCTGGTCTCGCTGGGCACCATCGCGACGGAGGAAGTCACCGAACTGATCGCCAAGTCCGAGCCGCTGCGCGAGGGAGCGGGCCGCGTGGCGGCCCTCCTCGGCTCGTCGATGGTCCATCCGCTGGTCTCGCTGATCCTGACCAACGGCGACGTCACGATCCGGCGCCTCGCAGGGTCGACCCTGAAGGAGATCGGCGACGGCTGGCGCCAGCTCGCCGCGCAGGTGAAGCTCGACACGCCGCCGCACGTGGTGCGCAACGTGCTCAGCATCTTCGAGAGCACGGGGGCCGGCGGAGCCGAGATCGCGGCCCTGACGCGGGTGGCGGCGACCCACGCCGACGCCTCGGCCCGGGACGCGGCGGGCGCGCTCCTGGTCCGGTCGAAGAGCCTGTTCTCGCCGATCCTGCTGAGCGAGATCCTGGTCCGGCCCGAGCCGGTGCTCCAGAAGGCCGCGATCGTGGCGGCGAAGGACCTCAAGATGCCCGAAGCCGGCGCCGGCGTCCTCAAAATCGCCGAGACGACCCAGGACGAGGAGATCCTCCGAGCGGCGTGCAACTACTTCCGCGAAGTCCCCTCGGCGGAAGCGCTCCCGCTCCTGACGAAGCTCTTCACCAGCCGGACCCGCGCGTTCGGCCTGTTCAAAGGCATGTCCGATCCGACCCGCGTGGCGGCGATCGAGGCCCTCCGCCGGCTCAATCACCCCGAGGCGAAGCGGCTGGTGGACAAGGCCCTGGGCGACGGGAGCGAGACGGTTCGCCGGGCGGCGAAGCCGCCGAGCTAGAGCACCAGCGTGCTCTTGATCCCCTGAGGCTTGGAGAGCAGGAGGTTCGCGTACGCCTCCAGCGGATGGCGGTCGGTGATGAGGCCGCGGACGCTCCCGGGCCACTTCCGGTGCATCTCGCCCAGCATCGCGATCGCGCCCGCAAAGGATTCGCGCCCGGCGTTCACGGTGCCGAGGATGATCTGGTTCTGCAGCACCAGGTTGCGCATGACTTTGCCGCCGTCGAACTGGACCATCTCGCCCGAGGGGGGCACGCCCGTGAGGACGCAGATGCCGTTGGGGGCGAGCGCGACCAGCGCCTCGAACGCGGCAAGCGGCGCGCCGGCCGCTTCGTAGATCACGTCGAACGGGCCGAGCTCGCTCACCGGCGTTTCCCGGCTGCTCACGTAGTGCGCGCCGATCGAGGCCGCAAGCTTCGCGTTGGGCGTCGTCGCGGGACTGCGGGCGACGATCGTGGTCTCGCAGCCGCGGAGCAGGAAGGCCATCGCGCCGAGAAGTCCGACCGGACCGGCGCCGAGCACCAGCGCCCGGCGGCCGATGCCCGGCTGCCACGGCAACCGGCGCTGGACCTTTTCGACCTCGCGCAGCGCCTTGTCCATGATGGTCAGCGGCTCGACCAGGACGGCGACGTCGCGGAGCTCCGGCGAAACCGGGACCAGATAGCGTTCACGTTCGACGAGGCGCTCCGCCATGAATCCGTGGCAGCGGCGGATGCCGTGTTCGGGGAAGGTATCGGTGAGGCAGAAGTCCTGGCGGCCGGACCGGCACGCCGCGCAGGCCGGGTCGGTGCACGGCAGGCGGACCATGGGGACGACCAGGCTTCCGGGTCGGAGTTCCTGGACTCCGGGGCCGACCTCGATCACTTCTCCGAGGGCTTCATGCCCGAGGACGAGGTATTCCGAGCCGGAGGGCGGCTCGCCGAACTTGAATTCGCAGATCTCCCGGTCGGTGCCGCAGACGCCGACCTCGAGGATGCGCAGCTTGACCTCGTCGGCGCCCCGCCGCGCGGGCTCCGGATGGTCGATGAGCTCGACCTTGCGCCGCGCCTGCGAGACCCCGATGGCTCTCATGCCTGGGACATGATAGGACGAAAACCGAAAATCGAAACCGAAAACCGAAGAGGGCCGACCTCCGGTCTTCGTTTACTTCTTCGGGAGGATCCAGAGGTTGCGGAATTTCACCTTGGCGCCGTGATCCTGGAGCAGGATCGGGCCGGGCTCGGGGCCCTCGGGCTTGCCGGCGCCGGTCTTGTCCGGGATCTCGTAGTCGTCGTGGACCTTCACGCCGTTCCAGATCACCGTGATCCGGGCCGATTCCGTCTTCTTCCCGGCGCCGTCAAAGCGCGCGGCCCGGAACGTGATGTCGTACGTCTGCCACTCGCCGGGCTTCTTCCCCACGTTCTTGTCGGGCGCCTTGCGGGTGTAGATCGACGCGCAGCCGTTGTTCTTCGGAGGGTCGTCGGTCATGGAATCCAGGATCTGGACCTCGTACCGCCGCTGGATGTAGACGCCGCTGTTCGAGCGCCCCTGGCCCTTGGCCGCCTCCGGCGATTCGGCGAGATTGAACTCGACGTGCAACTGGAAATCCGCGTACTTCTCCTTCGTCATGATGCTTCCCTTGCCGACCTCGAGGACGCCCTCGGCGACCGGCCAGGTGGAGGCCTTTCCGTCCTCGTGGACGAACTGCGACGCGTCCAGGACCGTCGCCCCTTCCGGAGCCTTCTCCTGAACCGCGAACAGCAGGGCCGCCAGCGCGAGCGTCTTCATCACAGGACCTTTCGAATAAGTTCCAGGTGTTTCGGGATGCCGGTCAGAGGATCTTCCGCGGCTTCGTACTCCAGCGTGATGAATCCCCGGTAGTTCGCCTTGCGCAGCATCTCCACCACGCGGCCGTAGTCGGAGTCCTGCTTCTTCCCGCCGGCGGGGTGGATCTCGGCCTTGAGCTGGCACACCACCGCGTAGGGGGCGATCTTCTCGAGGTCGCCGTACGGATCGGGCGTATGGAAGTTGCCCGAGTCGAAATTGACCCCGAACCAGTCGTGCTTGATCGCGTCGAGGATCTTGAGCATCCCTTCCGCGGTCGCGACGATGCCGCCGTGGTTCTCGAGGGCGAGGAACACGCCCCGCTTGGCGGCGTGGTCGAGGCTGATCTTGATGCATTCGATGCACCAGGCCCGGGCTTCCTCCTCGGTCGACCCCTTCGGGACGCCGCCGGCGAAGATGCGGATCGCGGGCGAGCCGAGCTCGGCCGAGACGTCGATCCAGTTCTTCATGTTGGCGATCTGCTTGTCCCGCGCCTCGCCGGGCGGCAGCGTGAAGTTGTTCCCGATCGGCGTGCAGGTGATGGGCAGCCCGGCCTTGATCGCCGCCCGCTTGATCTTCGTGACGTACTCGGGCGTCAGCGGCTTCTGGAAGTAGTACTCGGTCAGCTCGGTGCCGTCGCAACCCCACTCGACGCACTTCTCGATGAACTCCTCGAGCTTCATCTTGGGATTCTTGAGGTCGAGGAGCTGCCGCATCGAGTAGGCGGCCAGGCTGAGCTTGTACTTGGGGGCCGCCGGGGCCGCGGGAGCGGCGCCGATGGAGGGCAAGGCGGCGATCGCGGCGCCGGCCTTGAAGAAATCGCGACGGTTGGTCCGCATGGTCCGATCCTCCTTCGGATACAAAACCCCGCGACTTCTGGTATTGTTTCATAACCAACACAAACAACGGAGGAAGGATGCTCAAGAACGTCTCGCGGCGCGATTTTCTGAAATCCTCGGCCGCCGTCGCGGCCCCGATGATCGTCCCCGCCTCGGTCTTCGGCGCCCAGGCGCCGTCCGAACGGCTCGGCATCGGCCACATCGGCGTCGGCACGATGGGCTACAACCACGTGAAGGGCCTGATCGGCGAGAAGGGCGTCCAGATCCTCGCGGTCTGCGACGTCGACAAGGACCGCCGCGAGTTCAACCAGAAGACCGTCGAGAAGGGCTACAGCAAGGACACCACCTACAAGGGGTGCGCGGTCTACAACGAGTACCAGGAGCTCCTCGCGCGGAAGGACATCGACGCCGTCGTGATCGCCACGCCCGACCACTGGCACGCCGCGATCGCCATCGAGGCCATGAAGGCCGGCAAGGACGTCTACTGCGAGAAGCCGCTCACCCTCACCATCCACGAGGCGAAGGCGCTGATCGATGCCGCGCGGAAACTCGACAAGGTGTTCCAGACCGGCAGCCAGCAGCGGTCGGACCAGGAATTCCGCACGGCCGCGGAGTACGTCCGCAGCGGCCGCCTGGGCAAGATCAAGCAGGTGCTGGTCGGCGTCGGCGGCCCCTCCAAGCCGTGCAACCTGCCCGAGGAAGAAATGCAGCCCGGCCTAGACTGGGACCGGTGGCTCGGCCAGGCGCCCAAGCGCCCGTACAACTCGGTGCTCAGCCCCCGCGGCGTCCACACCCACTTCCCCGCGTGGCGCAACTACCAGGAGTATTCCGGCGGCATGATGACCGACTGGGGCGCCCACCACTTCGACATCGCGCAGTTCGTTCTCGACATGGACAAGTCGGGCCCCGTCGAGATCCTCCCCCCCGAGAATCCGAAGGCGGAGACGGGCGTGAGATACGTCTACGCGAACGGCGTGGAGGTGATCCACGGCGGCCCGGGCGGCGTGACGATCAAGGGCGAGCTCGGCGAGATCTTCGTCACGCGCGGCAAGATCACGAGCACGCCGGAGTCGATCCTGAAGGAGCCCCTGGGCGAGAAGGACGTCCGCCTCGGAAAGTCGCCCGGCCACAAGAAGAACTGGCTGGAGTGCATCAAGTCGCGTCAGCGCCCGATCGCCGACGTCGAGATCGGCGCGCGCAGCGTGACGGTCTGCCACCTCGGCAACTTCGCCTATTGGAACCGCCGGAAGCTCAAGTGGGACCCCGAGAAGTGGGAGTTCCCCGGGGACGACGAAGCCAACAAGTGGCGCAACCGGGAGCGGCGGGAGGGATACGCGCTGCCGACCGTGTAAACAGCAAACAGCACACAGCACTCAGGACGCAGCACACAGCGAAAGGATCCCGGGCCGACGTGCCGTCGGCCCGGGAACTTTCATTTTAAATCAACCCGATAGCACGACGTGGCGAAGTCCGGTTCCTCCTCGATCGCATCCTCCGCGAGCGCGATCTCGACGGAGGGCATCTCGGGAGTATCGAAAATCACGACCGTTGGTCGCTGTTTCAGGAAGATCGCCCGATCAGCGTAACCAGCAGGACGACGATCACCAGGACCGCGGAAGAGAAATCCTTCACGTCACTTCTCCAGTCGAAGGCGGGCCTGTTCGGCCGCGTGGGCGATCCACGGATGAGGATGCCGTGATAATTCCCGCAGCCGCGCGATCACGCCCGGCCGTCGGGCGGTTTCCTGGAACATGTCGATATGGTAGGGGGACTCCGTCGGATATCCGGCACGCCCCATGACCGGCTCGGCATGGATGCCTCCCAGCCAGACCAGGACCTCGAGGATCTCCGCGAGACTCTCGGAGGACAACCGTCGCTCCCATTTCTCGGGGATCCGAAGCGGCGGAAGGGTCCCGATCGGATCGCCGTCCCGGTACACGTTGGGAACGCTCTCTCCTGAAGGCCGCTCCAGACGGATCACGACCGGAGAATCTTCGAGAACGGCGTAGTGCACGAGGCCGAGGCCCTCCGCGCCGTTGCCGTCCATTTCGATGGCGAAGGTCCAGGGGGCCAGATCCGGACGGGTGTTTCCCCGAAGGCCTTTGATCGATTCGCTCCAGCGTCTCAACCGGACATCCGCCGTGAAGCGACGTTGGCGCCGATCGTCGATCAAGGTGAGCCGAGCTCTCTGGTCCGACAGGGTCTGGCACAGAAGAAGGCCTTCCCGAGAGTCCGGTCCGTCGAGGGCGGCGATCCATCGGACCTGAAAGGACGTCAGGGTGGACCCGTCCAGGTACTTCCCGGCGAGGGCCTGGATGTCTTCTACTCCATTGAGGTCCCGTCCGGGATAGGAGCGCAACTTGTGCCATTCGCGGCTGCCGGCGGTGGCGTGCCACAGGAACCAGCCGGTGCCGCCGAGCGAGACGAGGCCGAGGACCAGGAAGAAAAAGGTGGAAAGGCGCACTACCTAAGTAGACGCCACCCGAGGGTCTCCTACCGCTCGTCCTTAAACGCCGGTTTCCCCATTTGAGATCGGTTCCTCCCGTAATAGGAGGAGCGAGGTGAACCATGACCCTGAGCCGACGCGAAGCCCTGGCCGCCATGGGCGGTCTCGCCCTTACGAGCACGTTTGCCGAAGCCCAGTCCAATCTCCCGCCGTTCTGGAAATCCCGGCTCTCCGACGTCGACGCCGCCGTGAAGGACGTCCAGAAAGGCGTCGCGCGGGTCCTCGCGAAGAGCGCCGGCGGCCGCGATCTCCACCTCGTCGCCTACGGGGAGAAGAACGACCTGAAATCGGCGGCGAACTACAACTCCGCGTGCGGCGGAAACGACCCGGCCTCCTACGCCCGGAAGGACGGGACCCAGCGCCCCACCCTCTTCTTCCTCGGCCCCGTCCACGGCCAGGAATTCGAGGGCACCGCCGGCCTCGTCAACCTGATCCGCATCGCCGAGACCGGCCGCGACTGGCGCGACCGCGAATGGAAGGAGCTGGCCGCCAACCTCGCCCGCTGCCGCGTCCTCATCGTCCCCAGCGGGAATCCCGACGGCCGCGCCCGCTGCACCCCCGATTCCTGGGTCGGCGAGGAGCTCGACACCCACGAGCGGATCGGCATGGGCGTCCGCCCCGACGGCAAGAACTACACCTGGCCCCAGGTGAAACGGATCCACCCGATGCGCGGCGCGGCGGTCGGCAAGCTGGGCGCCTACTGGAACGACGACGGTGTCAACCTCATGCACGACGACTGGTTCGAGCCGATGGCCCCCGAGACGAAGGCGTTCTTCCGGCTCGCCCGCGAGGAGGCGCCCGACTACATCGTCTCGCTCCACTCTCACGGCGGCACGCCGTCGGTCGAGCCCACCGCCTACGCGCCGCGGACGGTGAAGGAGACGCTTCAGGCGCTGGGCGACCGGGTCCAGAAACGTTACGCCGACAGCGGGCTTCCGCATCGGGCCGGCGGACCGAAGGCCGAGGAGGACGGCGTGAAGTTCCCGCCCCCCTCGTTCAACCTGACCAGCGCCCTGCACTTCGCCTGCGGAGCCGTCACGATGGTCCACGAGACCTGCGTCGGGGTCAAGACGGCTCCCTTCCCCCAGGTCACGCACGACCAGCTGCTCGACATCCAGTTGACCTTCTACGACGAGCTCCTGGCCTGGGCGGTCGCCCACCCGGTGGGCTGGGTCCGCTGACCCGCCGGTCATAACACCGCCTCCGTTCCACGGATCAGTAGAACGGAAGGCGTGCATCCGGGACAGTCCCGGACGCTCCCGCCACTTAGGTTAGGGGTGTTTCCCTGTCAGGAGGTCTGCTATGAGATGGATTGTGGCGATGTCCCTTCTGTTCGGCGGCGTCCTCGCGATCGGCTGCTCCAGGGGGGAACAGCGCGAAGGAGTCCCCATGAGCGGCTCGAACCAAGCCATCGACGAGAAGTACCCTCAAAGCGACCCCGTCTGCGGCAGGAGAGTGAACCCCCAGTCGGCGATCACCGAGACGTACGGCGGAAGGACCTGGTGGTTCGATTCCGACGAGTGCCGGCAGAAGTTCCACAACGATCCCACGGCCTTCGTGGGACCCCGGGTCGATCCGGTGTGCGGCATGAAGGTGGAGTCCACGGACACGGCCTTCAGGGAGGAGTACAACGGCAAGACCTACTACTTCGACTCGATGGAGTGCCAGAGGAAGTTCCATGACAATCCCACGGCCTATACCCATGGGCAGCGGGACCGGACGGAAGTGCGCTGAAGGAGATCGAGCATGAGATGGATACTGGCTCTAAGCCTCCTCTGCGGCGCCGTGATCGCCGGCTGTTCGTCGTCGAACGATCGCGCGACGCCGATGAGCGATGAGACCTCCGCCCAGGTCGATCCCGTCTGCGGCATGAACGTGGAACCCCGCACGGCCACCTACAAGGACGACTACGGAGGCAAGATCTACTACTTCGACTCCAAGGATTGCTGGCAGAAGTTCCACGACAATCCGCACGCGTATCTGCCGGGCGGAGACGACCGCGACCTCAAGCCTCAGCGCGAGGTCAAGTAGCGGCGCCCGGCCTGGAGGCGAGCGCTACGCGTCGCTCGACGAGCCCTTGAAGTATCCGGTGTCGGCGGGCGGCGCGTAGGCCACCTCGAGGGCGGGATCCGACAGGCGTTTCCCTCCCGCGGCGAGCGACCTCATCCAGAAATCGAGGATCGTCGTCGTGAGGAGGGTTCGTTCGATCGGGATCGGCGATATCCCCGTCGCGAACAGCTTCTCGATGTTCCACGTCTGGGCGCTGAAGTAGCGCGCCCCCGGCGGAGCCGGCAGCTCGAACAGCGTCGAGATCGGATTCCGCTGCCCCTCGACCCGGCCCGCGAACGTGAAGTCGGCCACGTGTTCGGCGAGCTGGAGCACGGCGCCCCGCGCGCCGTCCTTGTACTCGACGACGGCGGCGAGCGGCTCCGCGACGTTGTCCGGCGGCAGCCCGTAATTCCGGCTGGGGCTCCGCTTGAGCGCGGCCTCGAGCAGGTCCTTCGACCAGAGCCCCTGGTCGCCGGCCTTCCAGACGTCCGGCCCCCTCAAGGCCGTCACCCCCTTCACTCCCAATTCCCGCGCGCCGCGCCGTTCCATCATGACCTGCAGCGCTTCCAGGGCGTGGAACATGTACCGCTCCCCCGGGGAGGCGCAGCAGACCAGCCCTTCCCGGATCGGCGTGCCGATCTCGGGCTCCAGTTCGGGGCGCCGCCAGGTGAACGGCAGCGACGATCCCGCCATGAAGCCGAACTTCAATTCGCGCGACGCCGCGACCATCTCGGCCGCCAGCTTGTGGTCGTACGAGAGATGCTTGTCGTTGAACACCGGCGCCGTCTTGCCGCACTTCCGGAAGTAGTCGACGATCTCCATGAACAGCTTATGGCGCGGGTAGAGCTGCTGGCCGATCTCGTTGTTCGGATAGTTTCCGTGCTCGCCGATCAGCAGGATCGCGTCGACGTCGAGCCCGCCCGCGCCGCCCAGCGCGTCGGCCACCGTCTTCGACAGCTCGAACCCGAACGTCGGCGCGAGTCCGCGGCTGAGGTCGTTGTCGTTGTACTGGTCGTTGTACATCCGGACAACCTTGAAGTCCGGCTGATGGTGGACGCCGCCGACGGGGTAGCCGTGGAGGAAGCGCCCCGTGATGTGGTACGAGTGGGAGCGCAGGTGGTAGACCGTATGGATCGCGGCGAGCCGCTTCAGCCGCCGGGGCTCCGCGGCCAGCGCGGGCACCGCCAGGGCCGTCGTGGCGAGAAACTCGCGACGGGTGATCATTCAGCCCTCCTCTCAACCGGATCCCGCGTCCAGAGGATCACGAACAGGGCGATGGCCAGCAGCGGCGCGCAGCCGGCCAGCGCCACCCCGAAATCATACGAGTGGTCCCGGTCGACCATGGCGCCGAAGCCCTTTTGAATCCGGCCGGTGACGTACCAGCCGCACGCGCCCAGCAGGCCGTTGATCTTGCCGATGTGGCGCGACGGCATCTCCTGCGCGAACGAGTAGTAGCAGGGGAAGACGCCGAGCGTGCCGAAGCCGACGATCAGGAGCGTGCCGAGCAGGGGCAGCCCCGGCGGGAGCCGCGACGCGAGCAGCGTCAGCATCGCCAGGGACGCCATCCCGACGTAGACCGCCACCCGCGCCGCGTGGACGGTCATGCCTCGCCGGACGAGCCGCAGCGCGATGAATCCGGTCGTGAGCACCCCGAGGTCGGTGGCGATGTAATAGGCCGAGGTGAAGCGGTTCGCGAGGCCTTCTCCATAGTGGCGACCTTCCTGGAGGAACAGGGGCAGCCACGCGCGAAGGAGCTGCCAGGTGGCGTTGATCAGCGAGATCATGATCAGCAGCGCGAGGAATCGCCGGCTCATGACGGCCTCGAGGAGCTCCTTCCAGGCGGAGTCGTCGCCGTCGGCCCTCGGCGGCACGGCCAGGTCGGTCGAGCGGATCGAAATGAGCCAGACGATGGCCCAGAGCGATCCGACCGCGCCGACGATCTGGAACGGCATCCGCCAGCCGAGGCCGCGGTCGAGGAACTCCTGGATGATCAGCGGCGTGACGACCGCGCCGAACGACGCGCCGCTCTGGAGGATTCCGTTGCCGAGCGCCCGCTCCTTCGGCTCCATGACGCGATGGACCGTGCGGAGCGCGCACGGCCAGTGGCCCGCCTCGAAGAGCCCGAGGAGCGTGCGGCACCACCACATGCCCTCGAAGCTCTTCACCAGGCCGCTGGCGAAGCCCATCCCCGACCAGAGGATCAGGACCGCGGGGTAGAGGAACCGGATGTTGATGCGGTCCGCGAGGATCCCGAACAGCAGGCTGCCGGCGGCGAACGCGTAGCTGAAGCCTTCCTCGATGCTTCCGTACTGTTCGTTGGAGAGGTTGAACTCCGTCTTGACCCGCTTGGCCGTGTTGGCCAGCGTCACCCGGTCCATGTAGTTGATGGTGGTGGCGAGGAGCAGGAGGATGCAGACGCCCCAGCGCCAGGACTTGGAGCGGGACGAGGCAGGGGCGTCGTTCATCCGTTCCAGGAGCTTCCGTCCCAGGCCAGGACCCGCTCCAGGAACTTGACGGCGTCGTCGGTGAACGCCTTGAAGAGCTTCTCGCCCTTCTCGGCGGTGGCCTCGCGCGGATCGCCCACGTGGCCCGCGGGGCTGTGCTCCTTGGTGATCCAGCCGCGGCCGGCGGGATCGAACGACTCGCCGAACTTCACCGGCTTGATCTTCTTGTAGTCGCCCACCAGGTGGGGCGCGAGACGGAGCATCATCGAGGTCTCCAGGTCGCACGCGTGGCCCATCCGGTCGTCCTTGATCTTGCCGTCGAGCTCCGTCGGTTTCGACCCCAGCCGCCAGTACGTCGCGACGAGGAGCAGCAGGTCCGTCTGGTCCCGATGGCGCTGGCGCGTCTCGAACACCGCCTGCTGGCCGGGGACGATGTTGCCGCCGTGGCCGTTGAAGAAGACGATCCGGCGGAATCCGTGGGTGATCAGGTTTTCCATCACGCCGCAGAGCGTGTCGAGATAGACGCGCGGATCGGCCGACAGCGTCCCGCAAAAGTCCATGTGGTGGTGCGAATTGCCCAGCCAGAGCAGGGGCGCGAAGAGGACCTTGTCCTTCAACCGCTCCGAGACGCGGCGGACCACTTCCCCGCAGAGGAGGCTGTCCGTGAAGAGCGGCATGTGGGCGCCGTGCTGCTCCAGCGCGCCGATCGGAACGACGACCGGGGTCGTCTTCGGGAGCGCCGCGACGTCCGGGGATCTCATCTCGTGAAGTTGCAAGGCTGGTCCTCCGCTGCGCTTATATTGCCAAACCGGGAACAAAGTAAACCGTCTATTTTGTTCCCCGACGCTCGGTCTTGAAGAGGAAGGCGCCCAGTTTCGAGACGGTGAGGATGTCGGGGACGCCGTCGCCGGTCACGTCCGCGACCGTCAGCTGGACCCCGACTCCCGAGTTGCCGTCGATCTTGTAGGGCACGAACTTCACCTCGGGCTTCCGCTGCAGCCGGAACCAGTAGAGCACCGGCTCGCCGTCGGGCTCGATGTCGCCCTTCGGCCCGTGCGCCCAGCGGCGCTTGCCGACGATGATGTCCGGCAGGCCGTCGCCGTCGAGGTCCGCCACCGCCAGCGCGTGGGGCTGCGAGAAGGCGACGCCGTACGTCGACTCCTCCGATCGGTCGCCCATCAGGACATGCTTCTGAAACTCGCCGGGCTTCGTCTGCTCCCACCACGCGAGGCCCCAGCCGTGAGCATCGAGACTCGTGATCACGTCCTGGTCGCCGTCGCCGTCGACATCCACCGCGAACATCTGGGCGCCGCCCTTGTCGCCGAACTTGAAGAGGTTCGGCGTCCAGAGTCCGGCCCCCTGCTTCCACCAGCCCTCGTTGAGGATCAGGTCGGGCTTCCCATCGCCGTCGATATCGCCCCAGCCCGTGCCGTGATAGAACTGGTTGTACTTCCCTTCCGCGGTGATCGGGCGGAACTGCCAGGGCTTCGTCGGATCGCTCTTGTCCGGCGTCACGAGCCCCCACCGGTTCTCCCAATGGCACACGAGCGCCGGCGCGCCGTCGTGGATCACGAACGGCGGCGATTCGCCGAGGATGCGCTCGAAGACGGCATGCTCCTTCCACGGGCCGGGCTTGCCCTGCGGATTCTCGAACCAGACCGCCTGGTGGAGGTGGACGCGGCCCAGGCGCAGGACGTCGGGCCAGCCGTCGCCGTTGAAGTCATACACGACCGAAAACATGCTGTTCGTGGGATTCGGCGGCAGCGGGAAGTCGACCGCGGGATAGATCTCGTGGGCGACCTTGAAGTCGGGCCCCTCGTACCAGAACGGGCCGGAGACGATGTCCGCCTTTCCGTCGCGGTTGAAGTCGCCGGAGGCGATGCCGTCGGCGAGATACCGCTCGGTGAGAACCTGCTTCTTGAACGTGACCGGATCCTGACAGAGGGCCAGCCACACGACCATGAAATGCATATCTACTCAACACATGAAGCGGCCGACCGGGAGTCCGCCGACGGCAAGCAGGACCGGAATATCGGCGAGGCACGAGATGACGATCCCGCCGAGCTTCCAGTAGATGGACTTCCTCGACGAGCCGCCGAGGAACGCCTTGAAGCTCGCGGGCTTCGGGTCGAGCATCAGCGCCAGCAGGGACCACTCGACCCACCGCACCGGAGGGTAGACGATAAAATACGTCGCGGGCTGGTTCCTGGCCGCGCCGAAGACGACGTTCGCCAGCAAGCCGATGGCGATCAATCCGAAGAGGATGCCCATGAACAGGCGGACGACGCCGAACAGCAGCCCCCGGAGGAAGATCCGGTGGGTCTGGCCGTGGAGCTTGACGCCGAACGTGCTCCAGGCGACGTAGGCGCCGAACTTCACGAGCGAATAGACGAGAAATCCGACTCCCTCCACGAGATCAGTTTACCTCCTCGAGAACGGCGCGGGCGTGTTCGCGATCCCGGAAGTCCTTATAGGCGATCCAGAACATCGGCAGCGAAAGCATCAAATAGATCCAGGGAGTCCGATGATCCTGGTCGAAGAGGCGGCCGCCCTCCCACACGTAGAAGACCTGATAGCGGACGGCTTCGATCAGATAGCAGACTCCGATCAGACTGAATCCCAGGATGGGACGTCGAAGGAGGCCCAGGCAAGCGCCCGCGATTCCCATCCCGTAGCCCAAGAGAAACGTGGCCATTTTCTCCTCATGATGGGCACTGGCCCGCCCGGCCCGGCCGCCAAGCCATCGCCGCGCCGCCGGATTCCACTCGCCGGCGATCTCGCACCCGGTCACGACCAGGAGCCAGCCCAGCAGGAGGATGAGAGGGAAACGTCGTCGCGCGTCCATCCGGCCCAATTATACCGAGGAGGCGATATAGTCCTTTAGATTGCAGCCCGAGGAAGAGCTGGTCCGAGCGTGCGCGAGCGGCGATCCCGCCGCGTGGCGGCGGCTCGTCGACCTCTACTCCGGTTGGGTGATGCGCGTCGCCCGGGCGTCGCAACGACGGTGGAGCGACGCCGACGTCGAAGACGCCTGCGCCGAGGTCTTCCGCCAGCTCGTCGAGCGCGACCGGGCGATGCTCCGGTCGCTCCGTCCGCCCTACAACCTTCGCGCCTGGCTCGGCCTCATCACCCGCCGCACCTGCGGCAAACTCGCGCGCAAGAAGGGGCTGACCGGCGAGCCGCGCGACGTTCCCGGCCCGCCCGCCGCCGCACCCTTCGGAGACCTGCTGACGAAGCTGCCTCCCGCCGACCGCCTGCTCCTCGAGCTCTTCTTCGTGCACGAATGCTCCTACGAGGAGATCGCGTCGATCCTCGGAATCTCGGTGGAGTCGGTGGGCAAGCAGAAGACCCGCGCGCTCGAGAAGCTCAAAGGGCTGATGGAATAAGTTTTCGTTTTTCGCCCGGAATCGATGCCGGGGAGGCATGACCTTACAGATGGACGAGCAGGACCGGACCTGGAAGGCGAAGTTCGACGCCCTTCCCCGCGGGGGCGCCACGGGCGCGTGCCCCCGCGCCGAGGCGCTTTCGACCTGGGCCAAAGGACCTCTCCCCGACGAGGCGACGGCCCATCTCGCCTCCTGCTTCGCCTGTCGCGAAGAGATCGTCGAAGTCCTGCGCCGCATGGCGGACAAGGGACGGACCGAAGCCCCGCGCCGCGATCTCTACGCGCTGATGCCCGCGCGAAAGCTGCCGGTCGGCTGGATCGTCGCCGCGGCCGCGGGCGTGGTCTTCGCGATCGCCCTCGCCATCGCGCTCAGCGGCAACGAGCCCTCTCCCCCTCCGCGTCCGGTCGTGGTCCAGCCCAAGACTCCGCCGCCTCCGACGCCCCGCGAGACGCCGCTGCCCGCTCCCCCGCCGGAAGCGCCGAAGCCACCGGTCGTGCCTCCTCCGACGCCGGAGAAGCCGTCCGTCCCCGCGCCGGTGAAGGAAACGCCCGCCGTCGCGAAGCCGACCCCGGAGCCCGAAAAGCCCGCGCCGCCTCCTCCGCCGACGACCCCGGAGAAGCCCGCCCCGGCACTGACCCGCGCCAGGCTGAAAGGATCGCTTCTCCCGCTGGCCGGCGGCGCGACGACCCAGACGGACACGGAGCCCTGGCAGGCGGTCAAGATCGGACAGGCCCGCGACTTCAGCGGCGTCGTGAATATCAAGGCGGAGGTCGCCGCGACGAAGTTCCGCGTCGGCGCCGCCACGTTCTTCGTCCAGCGTGGAAGCGAGATCGCGCTGACCCTGGAAGAGGGGCGAACGGGCGTGAAGCTCGTGCGCGGCGAGGCGTTCTTCGACGTCGCTCCCGGCCGCGACCCGTTCGAGGTCGAGTTGCCGATCGGTCCCGTGTCGGTCAAGGGCACCCGCTTCCTGGTCTCCGAGACCGACGTCGCCGTCCAGCGCGGCGCGGTCCAGCTCAACGCGATCGCAATCGCGGCGGGCGAGCGCTCCACGGGCGGCCCGGCCCAGAAGGCCGACCTCTCGAAGCGCCTCGCCTGGGTCCGCGCGCTGGAGGACACGATCCGCATCGAAGCCGACAAGATGGCGCTCCAGGGCGGCATGGCGATCCTCGCCGATCCCACCGCCGGCGACGGGCGGGCGATCGGCGTGAAGGGCCCGCTGAAGGCCGGACAGGAGGCCGTCGCTGAAATCGCCGCGAAGCGAAAGCAGCCCGCGACCTATGCCGTCTGGATCCGCCTCCACTGGCCCCACGGCGTCCCGTCCGCCCTCACGATGACCGTCGGCGACGCGTTCACGTGGTCGTCCAAGGCGGTCCCGACGAATCCGAACTGGCAGTGGGTCCGCGCCGGCACGACGGAGCTGCCGGAGCAGCCGTTCCGCATCCGGCTTGTCGACAGCCAGGCGGGCCTTCGCATCGATCAGATCGTCCTGACCAGCGATACCGACTTCAATCCGGAGGGCAAGTGATGATCGCGACGCTGCTCCTCGCGCTCGTGTCGCTCGGCGACGATCCGACGCCCGCCCAGATCTTCGAGAAGCGGATCCTGCCCATCTTCAAATCGCCGCAGCCCTCCAGCTGCGTCGACTGCCATCTCGCCGGCGTCGACCTGAAGAACTACATCCTCCCTTCGCACGAGAAGACGTTCCTCTCCCTGCGCGACCAGGGGATGATCGATCTCGACAAGCCCGCCGAGTCGAAGATCCTCCGGCTCATCGGGATGGGCGACAACGAGGGCGCGGCGCTCGTCAGCGCCAAGGTGCGCAAGACCGAGTTCGAGGCGTTCGCGGAGTGGATCAAGGCGTCGGCCGCCGATCCGAAGCTTCGGGAGGCGCCGAAGCTCGCCGCCGCGGAGCTGGCTCAGCCGAAGCGGCCGAACGAGGTGATCCGTCACGACCGGATCGACGCGGTGCTGGCGTCGTTCGAGAAGAACGTCTGGTCGCAGCGGTTCCGCTGCGCCGGCTGCCACGCGGCCGACGGAGCCGAGAACGCGAAACTGGTGAAGGAGAACGGCGAGGAAATGACCTGGATCCGCCGCGAAGGAGTCGAGGCGACGATGAAGTATCTGCTCACCTCGAAGCTGATCGTGCCCAAGGCGCCCGACAAGAGCCTGCTGCTGCTCAAGCCGCTGAACGCCGTCAAGCACGGCGGCGGCCAGAAGATGCTGACGGGCGACCTCACCTACAAGGCGTTCCGCGCCTGGATCGAGGACTACGCGAAGGTGATCGGCGACCAGTACGCCAAGGCGTCGGATCTCCCCAAGGAGTCCGCGGCGCCTGCGGCGTTCGGCAGCGAGATCTGGCTCAAGCTCACGAACACGCCTCCCGCCTGGGGCGACAAGCTTCTCCAGGTGACCCTCTATGCGTGGGACGAGAAGAAGAGAGCCTTTCAGACGGAGCCGATCGCGAATTCCGACCGCAAGGTCTTCGGCAAGGGCAGGCTCTGGCAGCACAACCTGACGCTGCTGGGCAAGCCGACGCTGCCTTCCGGAAAGTACCTGATCCGCATCCACGTCGATTTCCAGGGCCGCCTCGAGCGGGACTGGAAGTCGCCGCTAGGCAAGGCCGACGCCGCGGGAGAGCTCGAGGTCGAATCCGCCTGGCCGGGCGGCTACGGAAGCATGACGTCGGTCGACGCCTCCCGGGTAAAATAGGAGAGGACCATGATCCGATCGCTGCTGGCGCTGCTCCTCCTGGCCTCGGCCGCCCCGCGCGCGACCGTGATCGCGAGCGGCGCGATCCAGCCCCATCTCGCCGCGGCCGAGGACGGCACGTTCTTCGCCGTCTTCATCCGCAACGGCAGCATCGAATGCGCCACGTCCGCCGACAAGGGCAAGACCTGGTCGACGCCCGTGGTCGCCATCGACGGCAAGGGCAAGGCCGTCGGCGGCATGCAGCGCGGCCCGCGCGTGGCCGTCGACGCGAAGAGGACCGTCTACGTCACCGCCCCCCTCTGCTTCGACGAGGCGGAGTTCTCGAAGAAGTATCCGACCCAGGATCTCTACCTTGCGGTATCGACCGACGAAGGCAGGACGTTCTCGAAGCCGGTCCAGGTGAACGATGTTCCGAAGCAGGCGCCGGAATCGCTCCATTGGCTGGCCGCCGCTCCGAACGGCGACGTCTTCGTCGCGTGGCTCGACCGACGGCAGCGCGGCAACAGCCCCGGCCAGGACCTGGGTTACGTCAAGATCACCGAGCAGGGGAAGAAGATCGGCAAGAACCAGCTGATCCCGGGCCCGCTGTGCGAATGCTGCGCGCCCGGCCTCACGGTCGACGCCAAAGGCAATCCCACGCTGATCTACCGGGAAGGCGGCAAGAACGCGAATCGGGCGCTGATGATGGCGCTCTCGACGAACGGCGGCGCGTCGTTCGCGAAGGTCGCGCGGATCAACCAGGGCGACAGCAAGGTCGACAGCTGACCCATGGATGCCCCGGCCGTTGCCGTGAGCAACGACGGCAAGAAGTTCGCCGCCGCCTGGATGGACATGCGCGCCGGGAAGAACGATCGCGACGTCCAGTGGACCGTCGGCGCCGTCGGCAAGTTCGCGCCCGAAGCGGCCGTGCACGACGTCGGCACCGGGACGCAGGGCCACCCCTCGCTCGCGTTCGACAAGGACGGCATCGCCTGGTGCGCCTGGGAGGACTCGCGCACCGGCCCCAACAACATGCGGATCTACGCCGCCGATTCGAAGTCGCGGAAGAACATCCAGATCAGCGAGGACGGCGAGGGCAAATGCGGCTATCCGTGCCTCGCGGCCGGCGGCGGCGTGCTCGGGGTCGCGTACGAAGCCGGCGGGGGCGTCTCGTTCCGCGTCATCGGCGGCTCCTAGGATTCGCACCACAAAGCCACAAAGGACACTAAAGGCGGGATTCGGGATACACTTCCCTCAGGGCCGGCGTTTCATAGGGAGGTTGGGGCCGGGACTGCGGAAAGGACGTTCCTTGAAGAGACTGCTGCTCGCGTTTCTTTTGACCGCACCGCTTTTCGCCGACGACGACACGCCCGCGGGCCACTCGACCCACGGCGAGGCGTTCAACGAAGGCCCGCGCCAGCAGGCCTACCTGATCCCCGGCATGGGCAACGTGACGTTCCCCGTCACGACCAAGGTCCCCGACGCGCAGCTGTTCGTGAACCAGGGCGTGGCCCAACTCCACTCGTTCTACTACTTCGAGGCCGAGCGGTCGTTCCGCCAGGCCGCGGCGCTCGACCCCGATCTCGCGATCGCCTACTGGGGCATGGCAATGGCGAACGTGAACAACGAGAAGCGGGCCAAGGAGTTCCTCGCCCGGGCCGAGAAGCTCAAGGACAAGGCGAGCCCGCGCGAACGGCTCTGGGTGAATTTCCTCACCGAGTGGTACAAGAACTCCTCCGGCGAGAAGCGGGCCCGGGCCGCGATCAAGGCGCTCGAGGCGATCGTGAACGACTTCCCCGACGACGTCGAGGGCAAGGCGTTCCTCGCCTGGGCCTGCTACCACTTCAACGACAAGGGGCTTGCGATCAGCAGCCACCAGGCGGTGGAGTCGATCATCGCCGAGGTCCTGCGCGCGAATCCGATGCATCCGGGCGCCCATCACTACCGGATCCACCTGTGGGACGCCGAGAAGGCCGGCCGGGCGAACGAGTCGGCGCTCAAGTTCGGCCCTTCCGCGCCGGGCATCGCCCACGCGTGGCACATGCCGGGCCACATCTGGACGAAACTTCATCGCTTCGACGACGCCGCGCAGCACCAGGAGGCGTCCGCGCGGGTCGACCACGCCCAGATGATCCGCGACCGCACGATGCCCTACCAGATCCACAATTACGTCCACAACAACCAGTGGTGCATGCAGGACCTGATGTACGTCGGCCGCGTCCGCGACGCCGTCGCGATCGGCGAGAACCTCATCGAGATCCCGCGCCATCCGAAGCTCAACAAGATCGAGGACGGCGGCCATGCGTCGCGCGAGGGGCGGTCGCGCCTCTTCGAAGTCCTGTCGAAATGGGAGCTGTGGGACGAGCTCCTCGCCCGGTCGGAGACCTACCTCGCGCCGTCCGGCAACGACGACGACGAGGTGAAGCGGCTCCGCGCGACGGGCGCCGCGCACTTCGCCAAGGGCGACCGCGAGGCGGGCGAGAAATGCATCGCCGGCCTCGAAGCGCTCGAGAAGAAGGAGCGCGAGAAGAAGGAAGAGCCCAAGAAGGACGAAGCCAAGAAAGACGAGCCGAAGAAGGACGAGAAGAAAAAGGACGAGGGCAGGAAGGGCAAGCTGAAGCCGATCGAGAACGCCCTCGCCGAGCTCCGCGCCATCGTCGAAGAGGACCCGAAGGCGGCGCTGGAGAAGTTCGGAAAGTGCGACGACCTGCGCAAGGAAGTGCTGGCGCGGGCGCAGCTCCGGGCGGGCGAGAAGGACAAGGCCGAGAAGACCGCGAAGCAGGCGGCCGACGGCGCGGAGGGACAGGCGATTCCGCTCGCCTGGTATGCGGAGATCCTCCTCGAGCTCGGGAAGAAGAAGGAAGCCGGCGAGGCGTGGAAGAAGCTGGCGCCGATCGTCCGCCACGCCGACAGGAACCTGCCCGTCCTCAAGCGGCTGGAGCCGCTCGCGGCCGAGATCAAGGTCGAGCTGCCTGCCGACAAGCCCGCGATCGACCAGATCGAGAAGCTCGGGCCGCTCGCGTGGAAGCCTCCCCTCGCGCCGCCCGTCAACGTGGACGGAAAACTCCTCAATCACAAGTTCGGCGAGCTGCCCGTCCTGATGATCTTCTACCTGGGGTCGAAGTGCTCCCACTGCGTGCAGCAGCTCGGCAAGTTCGCCGCCGTCGCGGAGGAATTCTCCAAGGAGGGCATCGAGGTCGTCGCCTGGAGCTCCGAGACCCCCGAGCAGCTGGCCAAGAACTCCGCGAAGTACCCCTTCCCGCTCTTCGCCGACCCGTCGCTCAAGATCTTCAAGGAGTACCGCTGCTACGACGACTTCGAGAAGACGCCGCTCCACGGCACATTCCTGATCGATGCCGACAAGTCCGGCCAGGCCCGCATCCGGTGGCAGGACATCTCGTACGACCCCTTCATGGAAGCGCCCTTCCTGCTCGCGGAATGTAAGCGTCTCCTCTCCTTCCGGTAACCGGTAACCCGTAACCAGTAGCCCGATGGCTCCCCCCTCCTGTGCCCCCCTGGGGGGACGATAGGGGGGATCCTCTGCGGTTACCGGTTACCGGTTACTGGTTACTGGTTACTGGTTACGGGTTACCGGTTGGTGGTACACTCGCATCTCATGAAGCATCTCTCCGCTCTTCTGCTTCTTCTGGTCGGCTGCGCCTCCGGGACTTCCTTCCGGTGGGCGTTCGACCCCCACGCGGAGGAGGGCGTCCACGACAAGGTCGAAGTCGAGTGGTGGTACCACTGGGGCTTCGTGACCGACGAGAAGGGCGGGGAATGGTGCGTGTTCTCGTCCTTCTTCCGCACGTGGAAGGAGAAGTTTCCCGTCACGCGGTACTTCCTGTACGACCTGACCGACCTTTCCAGGGGCGTCCGGACGTCGAGGTCCGCGGCGGGAGCGGAAATCCTGCCGTACGTGGCCGCGCTTTCGGGAGAGGCGAAGCTGCCGCCGCCCCACGAGGTGATCCCGGGCAAGCCGCTGGAGAAGGCGGGCGATCCGCTCCGCCTCCGGTATGGGGACGATGTCCTCGAGCGGACCGGACGGGCAGAGTACCGGCTGAAGGTCGGCGACGTCGACGTCCTGCTGAAAGGCGTCGCCGAGCCGATGGCGATCGAGGGGACGGGGCTCACCGGGATCGGCCGGGTGGAGGACATGAACTACTACACCCTGCCCCGCCTGGAGGCGACGGGCACGATCCGCGGACTCCGGGCGACGGGCGTGTTCTGGTACGACCATCAGTGGGGCGCGACCTGGACCGGGCCGACGATCGGCTGGTCGTGGTGGGGCCTGCAACTCGACGACGGGACGCACGTCAACGCCTACGTCCTCCGCGACCTGAAGTCGAAGAAGCTGCTTCGCGCGGTCGCCACTCACGATCGCAAGGTTTATGAGCTTGAAGCCACGCCGGTCGACTACTGGGATTCCAGGACGAAGGTCCGCTATCCGGTCTCCTGGAAGCTCAAGGCGGGCCCGCTCGACCTCCGGATCGATCCGATGATGCTCGACCGCGAAACGCCGGTCCTCGGCGAGCAGGAATCGATCTGGGAAGGTCCGGTGAAGGTCAGCGGATCGGTGACGGGTCGCGGCTATCAGGAGCTGGTCAGCTACGCGCGGGAGAAACGTCGCCCGAACTAGGCGGGTTCGAGCGTCGGATCCCAGAGCCCGCTCAGGATCTCCTGCCGGAGGTCGGCGATGTCCCGCTCTTCGCCGGGAATCGGATCCCCCAGGAGGGCGAGCGCTTCGGCGCGTCGGTCCTGCTGAGCGAGGACTCGCGAGAGTCCGTACACGGAAACCCACCCCGCCCCCAGCGTCAGGGCTTTTCGGAAGGCTTCCTCGGCCTTCGGCAGGTCCTCCGTGAAGACGTCATGATAGCCGCCGATCGATTCGTAGGCTTCGGCGCAGAACGGATGGAGCTCGGCCGCGCGCTCGTAGCTGGCGAGAATCTCCTCCGGCTCGAAGTGATCGCCGTGGGAAAAATAGATCACGTCGCCCCTGAGGCACCAGAGTTCCGAGGAGCCGGGGTGCGCTCTCAACGCCTCCTCCAGCAACGGGAACACCTCCGGAGGAGCTTCATTCCGACCGTCGAGGAGCTCGGTGATCGCCTGGATGTAATCTTCTTCACCACGCATGACCACCTCGGTGCTTTCACAATAGCATACGACGTCGAGAGGGAGGTCGTTGCGGGGGAAGCGCTGCGTGCCGAAAAGAAAGGCCTAATCCTGGAAGATCGGCAGGTAGCGGTAGGGGATCTGGAGGACGAGCGTCGCGCACGCGGTGCCGAACGCGCCGCCGTAGCCGTCCTGGGACCAGCAGCCCGTCTCGCGCTCCTGCGCGGCCAGCAGCTCCTGCCGGATCGTCGCGTACCCCTTGGTCCAGAACGCCGGGTCCTTCGACTTGGCGAAGAAGCACGCCTGGCCCGCGTAGAGGTGGGCGTAGTAGTCGTGGTGGCCGCCGCGGCCGCGCCGGCCCGTCAGGAACTCCATGAGCGCGTTCATGCCGCGCTTCACTTCGGGAGCGTCGTACGCGCCGTACAGCGAGAAGACGCACATGCCGGCGGCCGTCAGGGCGTACGTGCCGCCCGAGCCGCGCGATCCGAGGCTGTAGGCGATCGTGCCGTCGGAGTGCGTCGATTTCTTGATGTAGTCGAGGCCCTTCTCGATGACCTTCTTCTCGACCGCGATGCCGGCGTTGCGGGCCGACCGGAGCGCCTGGACCTGCGTCACCGTCACCGAGCCTTCATGGCCGTACGGCTGCGGCTCGTACGTCCAGCCGCCGTTCGGGTCCTGGCTCTCGGCGATGATCTTGACGGCCTTCTGGAGCCGCTCCTTCACGCCCTCGTCGCCCAGCTCCGCGGTGTCGCCGCACATGCCGTAGAGTTCGGCCAGGAACCATGTCGCGTAGCCGTGGCCGTGCATGCCCGAGCCGCCGAGCCCGCGGCCCGCGGCTTCGTTGATGTAGCCCTGCTTCGACGTGTTCCTCAGGATGAACTTGAGGGCGTCGCGGACGTTCTTCGCGTACGTTCCCCGGTACGGGGTCGAGTTGTTCGCGAGAAATGCCAGCCCCGCCAGGCCCGTAAAGGCGACCTGGCAGGTCGAGCCGATGCCGCCCGTGCTGTACTGGTTCTTCGCCAGCCAGCGCAGACCGCGATCGATCGCGTCGATCTGCTCGCGCGTCAATTCCTCGAACCCGACCTTCGCGTCCTGAGCGAACAGCGGCGGCATCGAGAGCGCCGATGCGCCCAGAGCCGCAGCTCTCAGGAATTCCCGGCGGTCCATACACCCATTATACGGGCGGGGCCGGGAAACAGTTCACGAATCGATCAGCGCCGGGCCCAGGACGTCGCCGTCGCCCGCAGAGAGGCGAGGGGCTGGCCGATGGGGCTGACCTCCAGGTCGATCCGCGCCACGCCGCCCGGGACCTCGTCCCGCAGCCAGCGGCGGATCTGGGCGATGTCGTCGCCGCGCTGGAAGTTGTAGCGGACCCACTTGGCCTTCACGACGCGGCCCTGGAACTGGAAGTCGCCGTCGTCCTCGACCTTGCGGCCGTATGCCACGTCGAAGCGCGACAGCATGTCGCCCACGACGCCGGTGGGGCCCTTCCCCGTGCTGGCGACCTTCTGCTCGATCACCGCGCGGTCGGGGCCGCACTCGAGCAGCGTTCGGACGAGGTCGAACGAGTACTTCTGGCCGTCGACGTTGAGGTCGATCCTCAGGATGACCCACGATCCGGGCTTGCCGGCGGCCCAGCCGGCGAACTCGGGATGGCGGGCGTCGACCGTGCGGAGCATCTGGGCCCGCGCGGCGGCGGCGTCGCGGACGGCGGGATCGGGATCGCTCTTCGCGAGGTCGCGCAGCACCGCGGGATCGGTGAGGCGCGCGACGAGCGTGCGCCGGATCGCCGCGTCCTGCTCCTTGCGGATCACCTCGGCCAGCACGGCGGAGTCCTTCACGCGAAGCGCGGCCTCGGTGCGGACGCGGGAGTCGGGTGCGGTCTTGGCGAGATCGGCGAGGACGTCCGGGTCGTCCGTCATCATCTCGATGACGGTGGAGTCCTTGGCTTCGACTTCACGCCAGCCTTTGCCTTCGCGGACGACTTTCGCGGACGCGCAGCCGGCGGAAACGAGCAGCAGAGCGGCCAGAACGATCTGAGCACAGCGGACCATGAGCCACCTCCAATAGGAAGCACCCTAAAAAAAGCTTCTCGGAGAGGCTCGCAGACCTTGAGAAGCGGAAGAGTCGTGAAGAGGAAGATGAAGTGTCGGTTTCCCTCCTTGACGGCTCTCCCCTCGTGAGAAGATAAGGAGCCCGCGGCGCCGCGTCAAGGATGTTCTAAAAATTTAGTTCTAAATGGAACGCAGGATTTTCTTCGGCCGGTCCTCGCCGGCGGCGATACTGGGCGATCGTGAGATGGGCGATGCTCGCCGTCCTGGCCCTGGCCGAGTTTCTCGGCATGTCCCCGTGGCTCCTGGTCGGCGCGGTGTCGGACCAGCTGTCGCTCACGCCCGGAAACGTCGCCTGGCTGCAGGCCCTCGTCCAGGTGGGGTTCGTCGCCGGCTCGCTCGTCGCGTCGACGCTCAACCTCCCCGACCTCGTCCCCGCGCGGTTCTATCTGGCGGGGTGCGCGATCGTCGTCGCGGGCGTGAACGCCCTGCCCGTCCTCCATCCGGGCCTCGAGCTCCTGCTCGTCTCGCGGTTCCTGATCGGCTTCTTCCTGGCGGGCGTCTATCCGCCGGCGATGAAGATGACGGCGACGTGGTTCAAGAGCGGCCGCGGGCTCGCGATCGGCGTCCTCGTCGCGGGCCTGATCGCCGGGAAGTCGATGCCGTTCCTGATCCGGTCGCTCGGCCTCGAGAAGTGGGACCAGATGATTCTCGCGTCGTCCGCGGGGGCGGCGCTGGCGGGCGTGCTGGTGATGATCGCCTACCGCGACGGTCCCCACGCGTTCCCGCGGCGCCGGTTCTCGTGGGGTCTGGTGCCGTCCATCCTCGCGCATCGTCCGACGCGGCTGGCGATCGGCGGCTATCTCGGCCACATGTGGGAGCTGTACGCGATGTGGACGTGGATCCCCTTCTTCCTGGCGGCGTCGTCGGCGTCGACGCTCGGCCCGGGCCGCGTGAAGGCGTTCGCATCGGCCGCGATCGCGATGGGCGCGCTGGGCTCGATCTGGGGCGGCTGGCTGGCGGACCGCCGCGGCCGCGTATTTGTGGTGAACCTGTCGATGGCGCTGAGCGGGGCCTGCGCGCTCGTCGTGGGCTTTCTCTTCCACGAAAGCCTCGCGCTGCTCCTTCCGCTGGTCCTGATCTGGGGCTTCTTCGTCGTCTCCGACTCCGCGCAGTTCTCGTCGATGGTCACGGTGGTCGCGCCTCCCGATTCGGTGGGCACCGCGCTGACGCTGCAGACGTCGCTCGGCTACCTGATCAGCATGTCGACGATCCACCTGGTCCCGAAAATCGTGGAAGGCCCGGGCTGGCCCTGGGCGTTCTGTCTGCTCTCCCTCGGGCCGGCGCTCGGGATCGTCGCGATCCGGCGCTTTACGATGTCACAATCCGCGCCCCAACCCTCAATCCCTAGCAGCCAGTCAGGGAGTGCGACATGAGGACGCTGCTGCTCGCGATCTGCGCCGTCGGGTTCGGCTCGACCCAGGAAGACCCCGCGGCGCTGGCCCGTCTGATCAAGCCCCAGCCCGGAGAATCCAAGTGGGCCGCGATCCCGTGGCTCACCAACCTGAGGGACGCCCGCGAGCGGGCGATCCGGGAAGACAAGCCCCTCTTCCTCTGGAGGGCCGGCGGCGGCGACACCCTGGGCCGTGCCTGAAACGGCTGCCTCGGGAACCGTGCGAGTTCCCTCTGGGACAACGCCGAGCTGATCGCGACTCAGTTCGTCCCCGTGGTGCTGAACGGCAGCGTCGACAAGCGGGGCGACATGGTCTCCAAGTTCTTCAAGCAGGTCTCCCGCCATTTCGCGAACGACATGGCGGTCGTGTCGCCCAACGCGGAGCTGCTGGGCCACCAGCCCGCGGACGGGCTCAAGAAATGGAAGGCGATGCCGGCCGAGCAACGCAAGTTGATGGTCGACTTCGGGGACTACAACGAGTCGCTCGATCCGGCGCCGCCGGCGGGCGGACTGCGGTTCAACGTCTTCGCCCGCGCATTCACCCGCACCGGCGCCGCGCTGGAGATCTACAAGACGAAGGTGACGCGGAGCCTCGAGGCCGGCCGCGACCACCTGTGGCTGAACGCGGCGGAGGCGGCGGCGCTGGCGTCGCTCAAGGTTCCGGACTCGGTCGTCGACCGCATCGTCCGCACTTGCCTCGTCGACCTGGTCCGCGTCGGCGGCAACGGCAACGCGCGGAAGGCCGAGGACGTGCTGTCGCGCGAGATGACGTTGACGGCAATCGAGCCGGGCCGGCTGAAGATCTCGGGCTCGGCGCGGGTGCAGGCCCGCGACGTCGGCAGCGGCGCGACGCCGGGGGAGCCGAAGAAGGACGAGTACCGATTCTCGGGAGAGGCGGGCTACGATGCGGTCCGCAAGGTCTTCACGCGGTTCGACTTCGTGGCGTTCTCGGAGACGGGCCACTACGACGAGGTCGCGCAGAAGGTGCTGCCGTTCGGGGTCGCGTTTGAACTCTCGGCCGCCGAGACGCCGTCCGACCTGCTGCCGCCGGCGTTCTACTCGACGGCCTACTTCAAGGAGCGCTAAGGCCGGACCGTCGGTCCGGGCACCGTCGCCCCGGCCGACTGGAGTTCGAGCCGGATCGATTGGCCGCCGGTCAGGGCGAAGGCGTCGGATCGACGGTACCGCGTGCCCTTGTCCTCCTGGCGGAGGGCGACGCCGTCCGTCGCCTTCTCCGGGATCTCCCCGCCGACCTCCAGGGACGCCAGCGGAGCGGACGGATTCTCCGTGCCCAGGACCAGGACCCGTCCCGAGGGGGGCTTCGGAGCGCCTTCCGGGTGAAGCCACTCCGCGCGGACGAAGACGAACCGCGAGTTGTGACGCGCGACCGTCACCTGGACGTCCGTGTCCTGAGCCCGCACGCTCCACCGTTCCTTCGGATACTCGACGTCCGGCTCCGCGGGCAGCACCGATCCGTCCGCGAACGTGTAGCGATTCGCACGGTCGTCCCACCGGAGGTCCAGCCGAGCGATCTCGGGCCCCAGGCGACGAAGCGCCTCGGGCGACAGCGCCGGATTGGCCCGGTAGACGGTGGAGAGCAGGCCGAAGACCTGCCGGGTGGCGTATGCCAGGTCGGGCCGGCGCCGCTCCGCCGCCGGGATCCGGTTCACCGTCTTCTCCAGTTCGTCCAGCACCTCCAGAGCTCGCGATGTGGGTCGCAGGGGAGCCGCCCGGAAGACGCCGTGCTTCTCAAACCAGACCAGATGCCGTTCCGGCGATTCGGTGGCGCCGCTGCCGGAATACCCCTTCGCCAGAAGGATGGGAATGTCCCCGACGAGCGTCATCGGGAAGCGGGGAAAGAGGCTTCGGTCGGCGGGCTCTTCAGAGGAAACGCCGACCATCATGGCGGGCAGAACTCCGGGGTTCTCCGGCACGTCGAAGAGACAGCGGAGCACCAGGAACACGCCGTCCGGACCGTCCGCGTACCACCGGAACGGTGTCACGCGCAGATACTCCTTCAACGCGGCCAGGGCGGCCGTCTTGCCCAGGGGCTGAAGCGCGTTGACCGCCTGGATCACGGCCTGAGGCCGATACGTGATCCAGTTCTGATAGGCGGGGACCCGGTCCAGGATGGGGATCAGGGACCGGATCTGCTGCTCCGAGAGAATGGCCGGATCGGGAGGCGATCCCTCTCCGCCGCTGACGCGATGAACCTTCCGTTCGGGCGTGAAGTGGACGGCTCCTAGAGTCGGCGGAGTGCCGGGTCCGTCAGTTCCCCAGCACCAGAGGACGGGGGCTCCCGCCCAAAGTCCGCTGCGGGGCTCCGAGAACGAGCGGACCTGGTCGGGCTTGCCCAACCGGGCGACCACCTCGTCTTCGGTCATTCCCGGTTTCAGGAGCGACATCGACCGGGCGAACTGCGCCCGCGACGGCAACTGCGGTGAGACCGCCTGATCGGCGGAGGTCGAACAGCCCCCGACGATCGACAAGAAGAGAAGCCGCACCAAACCTGACGTCTTCATCCCCGTCTTCCTCGAACGGGTCGGACGAGCAAAGGTTCGAAAAATCAAAAGGGCGCGTTCGCCTTTCCGGTTTTGATCTTCGTATCATTGTACCACTTTTCCCCTTTGCCCGGCCCCTCCGGACAGTCCTTCGGATCCTTCTGGTTCTTGTCATCGTCGCAGCAATTCCATTCCCCCCGGATCCATCGGTCGACGGGTCCGGCGCCTTTCTTGGGATCCAGATTCGGCGGGTTCTTGGTCGGGTCCTTGCGGGTCAGGGGAAGTCCTCCCGAAATCGGCTCCGCCTTCCAGCCCAGAGCCTTCAGGGAATCGAGGGTCACGCCCTCGTAGTAGTAGGCCTGACCCTTGTGCCGGTTCTCACCTTTCGTACAGCAGTTCCGGTCCTTATGCCAGAAATTATCATTCCATTGCTCTTTCCCGACGGTGCCGGGCTCGGTGGGTGTCTTCTGTTCCGGTGGAACCTCCCACGCTTCCCAGTAGTGATCCTCGATGTCAGGCTTTCCTTTCGTGGTGCAGGAGTCGACTCTGGAGTAAATCCAGACTTCCTGAACAATGACGCTGGAGTCCTTGCTCTCCTCGGTCAGCTCCCACACGATATACCAATCATACCGGCCGCATTTTCCGGCCTTGGGGCCACCGGCGACATCGTTCGCCTTCAAGGTTTGGACCTTCCCATCCGGATCAAAGGAGACCGTGGGCATGCTTCGGACGTACTGGTAGAGGTTCTTGGAATCGCCGAATCCCACCGGGTCCCGCTGGATCCAGCGTCCCAACGTCGGGTGGTAGAAACGGTGACGAGCGTAGTACAGACTCGTCTCCGGATCGAGGCGGTACCCGCCGAAGCCGACTTCGTTCCGATAGATCGTCGAGCTTTGGGCGGTCCAGGTGCCGCTCAGCACCGTCGTCTTCCCGTAGGGCGTGTAAGAGTAACGCTCGACGATGGCGCCCGCCGTCGAGATGAGCGCCGTGGTGTTGAAGTTGGCATCCTGGGTGAAGAAGAGCCGCTCGTCGCCCGCGCCGGTGCAAGTCGCGTCGCCGTTCTTGTTCTCGTCTCTCAGGACCACCGCATCGACGTGGCGCAGGTCCCACACCCATTCGAATTTCGGAACCGTCGCTACGGTCGTCTTGCCGACGACGTTCGTCGCCGATCGCTCCTCCACGACCTGCCAGTCGGGGGAGAAATAATAATCCGTCCGGTCCCAGTTGGCGCCGTTCGGCAGCAGCTTGACGATGCGCTGACCGAGCCCGTCGAACTGGTATTCGGCGATCGTGGCTCCGGGAACTCCGCCCGCGTCCGCCTGGACCTTCACGAGCCGGTTCCAGGCGTCGTACGTGTAGTGGAGGCGGACGCCTTCATTGCCGGACTGCGGACCGCTGGTCTGATTTCCGCCGGCGTCATGGGCGGCAGTGATCCAGACCGGCGCGTTGCCCGTCACGGCGCTCACTTCGTTGGCGAGATTGTGGGTCCGGGCCTGAGTCGTCGCTCCGCCCGCCGCGCCGCCGTTCGTATCCTCGACGAACGTCCGCCAATTGCCGAGCGACTCCATGGCGGTCCAGACCTGGCTGAACAGGGCGTTGGCGTCGGTGATCTGGCCGCTCGCCAGGTTTCCCCTGTTCATCTTGGTCAGCCGGTCGAGGCCATCATAGGTATAGGCCTCGTCTCGACCGCTCGGTGGATTGTTGGGCGTGACGTCCCGAGTGAGGCGATTGTCGGTCCGGTCGTACGTGTACTGGAACCGGTCGTAGTTGAACGTGGCGCCGGACCGCTTCCAGCGCTCATCCAGAACTCGCCCGAAGCGGTCGATCTCCGTCGGATTCCCGCCCGTATCCCTCTCGCGCCGGAGACCGGTCGTCACCAAGGGATGGTCGATGCGCCCGATGACGTCCTGCCCGAGATAGGTGTACTGGGCAAAAATCGACGTCCCGGCGGAATCATTGGCGATCGCATCGATACGATCCAGGCGGTCGCCGACGCCCGATGCGGGGTAGGTGTAGTAAACGACCCTCCCGCTGGGGTGGGTCATCGACACCTTCCTCACGAACTTCGCCTCGCCTCCCGAAGCGCCGTCGGCAAATCCCACCTGAACATCGGGGATGCCGGCGCCGGTACCGACGCTTCCGGTATGAGCCTGCTCGATCTTCACGCGGCCGCCCCAGCCGTCGTAGGCGTAGGAAACTTCGTTAAGAGTCACCAGACCGGCGGTATCGCTGGTGCTGGCGGTCGACACCAGACGCGATAGATCGTCGTACCCGATCCGAACGGCCCGCACGGAACCGTCCACCGTGCCGGGCAGAGTCGTCACGGCGTCGAGCGTCACGCGGCCCACGGAGTCGTAGCTCCAAGTCCGGACCACGCCGCGGGGATCGGTGACGGTCTTCCGCCGCTCCGCATAGTCGACCGCGTACTCCGTCCGGTCATAGGTGGCATCCGAACCGTTCGACAACTGGCTCCCGGCCGGAGCGCCGGGATTGTAGACGTCGTCCGAGTCCGGATCGATTCTCGCAATCAGAGTGTCATTGCGATAGACCTCGGGCGTCGCCTGGTTGACGGTCGTCCCGTAGACGTACTGCGTGACCTGCTGCTCGACGCCCAGTCCCGATCCCTTCGGGTTCAACGCAATGATCTGAGACAGCCTTCCGACGGAGTCGTAAACCTGCTTCGTGGTGCGGTCCGTATCGAGTTCGGTTTCACCGGCCACTCCGTCGGCGCGATTCTCGACCGTCTGAAGAACCCGGCCCAGCGCATCATACGTCTTCTCCTTGATGCGGGCTTTGTTGTCGGTGATGGAGGAATTCCTCCCGGCAGCATCGTAGGCCCAATGGGTCACTCGATAGTTGTCGCTGGTATTGGGCAACGGAGCCGTCGCGGGACGGGAGAGATTGGTCCCGCTGTTGTCGCCGTAATCGGCCCGGTCCGTCTGCCTTCCCGCGATGTCGAACCAATGGGCCAGGAACGTCCTGCGGGATTGGCCGGCGGCCCAGCTCACGGAAAGGTCGCCGAGTTTCGTCGTGGTCGACGTCCGCTGATATCGGGTCTGCTGGATCGTTTCGCCGTCGGCGTCCAGCAGGATCACGGTCTGATCGATGACCGTGTCTCCCGTCACGACCGACGCGTCCGCATAAAGCGTCTCCGCATCGTCGAAGGAGACGAAGAGCGACTTGGTTCTCCCCGCGCCGTCGTAGGCGCTCTTGTTGAACAGGCCGTTCGGATCCCGGGTCTTGATCACCATCCCGCGGCCGTTGAACCAGTTGTTGGTCGTCAGACGATTCCCGATCGTGCCGGTCGCCGGGTCGACAAAGTGCGTAACGCTCTGATAGACCTGCCCCTTCTCATCGAAGCGCGATTCCGCCTTCTTCCGGAGTTCGGTCGCTCCGATGGAGAAATCCGAATTGGCGTCCGCATAGATCTCTTCCACCGTCTGGCGATCCAGATTGTCGATCGTCCGCTTGACGGCGACGAGGTCGGGTCCCCGCCGGCCGATCTCCCGGCTGCGGAAATCGTACTGGTAAGAAGTATCCAGCGACGTGACGGCGCTGGTGAAGTCGCTCCGTTTCGTGAGCGTCCCGTCTCCCACGCCGCCGCCGTCATACTCGTTCACCAGGGTCTTGACCAGGTTCGTCCCGGAGGTATTGCTCGGCGACCAATCGCCGCTGACCGGGGTATCGTCCGTCCCGACCCAGACGCTCGAGACGCGGCTCTGGGTATCGTAGGCGGTCCGCGTGATGGTTCCCGTCCAGTCCTGGGAGCGATCCCTTCGCCCCTTGGCGTCATAATTGACCAGCGCGCGATAGAAGTGAGTGCCCAAAACCCCAAGGGATGCGGACGTGGAATAGGTCAGGCCTACCAGATTGAAGTAGCTGTCCTTCTGGATGACCCGCAGGCCCGGATCCAGGAAGTCGCGCGACAGCGACTGAAGTCCACCGATCGCTTCGGTCCCCGTGGGAACCCCGCCGACCACCGCGGGCGTCGCCGACATGCTCAGCTGCTCGCGATAGTTGCCGGCATGATCTTCCCGCTCCAGGAGGGTCGGACCCGTAGGCAGATTGGTCGAGACGTTCCATCCCGGATAGACCCGCACCTCGTGGTCGACATCCTTGTAGACGGTGTAGGTGATCCTCCCCAGGGGATCCGTCGACTGCGTCTCGCGCCCCAGGCGATCCACCTGAAGGACCGTCGTCAGATGGAGACCGCCGCCGGCGGGCGTCACCCATCCTGCGGGCTCATTCGCGACCGTGGCGGTGTTCACGTCGACGATCCGCTTGGTCGCGGCTCCCGAGAGGGGATCGAATTCGGCGGCGTGGATGAAGCCGTCTTCGTCCTTCGTCCAGGTGACCCGTCCGAAGGCGTTGAGCTGGATCGTCGCCGACGTTGCGGCGCCGGAACCGTTCTGAAGAGTCGGGACGATCGGATAGGTTCTCGACCTTTGAAGGATCTGGGTCGTCGTCCCCTGCCAGGTATAGCCCAGGGTCAAGGTCGCGCCACCCGTTCCGTCGGTGTTCCGATAGCGGGTATGACTGGCGACAGGGTAGATCGTCGACGTCGCTCCGCTCCTGGACGTGAAGGTATAAGAATCCGTGAGGATGGGAGCTCCCAGTTCGCCCTGGCGGATCTTCGCCGCACTCACGTACTTCGCCACGGCGCCGGCCGGCAGATTGGTCGTGGCATAGTACTCGTACAGGCGCCAGTAGCCCGCGTTGTCCGGCAGGTGGGCGCTGGTGACGAGACCCGCCAGCGACTCGTCGTGGCCGGTCACGGCCGACGGGTTCGCGATCGACGCCAGGCTGCTGTCGGAGTTGAAAACGAAGTATTGCCGCCACTGGTTTCCCGTCAGGACGTCCTTATAGATGCTCAGCATGGTCTGCCCGGCCGCGTTGGTGTAGACGATCCGCTGGTTGCCGTCGGGCTCGGTCACGGTGCACTTGTTGCTCCAGACGTTAGGACCGTCGGGCTGCAGGTGCGTCGCGACCGCGTAGCTGTACTGGAAGACGCCCCGGCTGCCCGCCGAGCCGCAGCCGCAGCCCGTTCCCTGGACCGTCTCCTGGATCACGCGACGCTGGGCGTCATATTGAAAGAAGAAGTCTGCGTACGGCGCGATTGTCGCGTCGGAGGCGGCGTCCACCGCCGCCTCGCTCCCCAGCGCCGCCACGAGCCGGTCGTAGGCGTGAGGATGAACGACGTACCGCAGCGGGACGAAGCCCGTGACGTCCGCCGCGTCATAGCGGTAGTAGGTCGTTTCCAGGACATTCGTCCCGTCGGTCAGCTGAACGCGCTGCAGGGTTCCGGCCGGACCGTTCGGACCGCCGGTCGTGTAGTACGAGTAGTTCGAGACCCGAACCGTGGTCGTGACCGCGCTCACCGTCTGGGCGTACGTCACCGACGCCAGCAGCCCGATCGACGCTCCCGACAGGTTGTAGCTGAAGGTGAACCGGTGCAGGATCGCAGGATTGGTATCGGTCTGTTGAATCTCCAGGAGCTTGTCCAGGGTCACGCCGCTGGTGCCGTAGACGGTGGTCGTAATGTTGCCGGCGCGATCGTCGAATTCCTTGAGCCTGCCCCGCCGCTCGGGGTTCCAGGTCCCGCTCAGATCGTAGAAGACCCAGCGCTTCCCGACTGCGTCGGTCAGGATCAGGAGATGGTTGGCAGCATCGGCGGTCAGGGTCTGGACATAGTCGAAATCGGGGGTGTAGCTCCCGCCGCCGTTGTCGGTGAACGAGACGATGGGATGGCTTCCGCCGATCACCCAGATCTGCTGGGCGTTGGGGATGAGCCGGTAGAGCCAGCCGATGCGCCAGCAGGGACCCAGGGAATGGTCGGACCAGGTGGCATCCTGGAGATACATGCGGGTGAGCTTGAAGCGCGAAAGCCCGGACGTCCCCAGATCCTTCTTGGAATAGAAGTTGGCCCCGGTCATGAAGTTGACGGGATTGATCTCGGTACAATCCCATCCATCGATCGGAGTATCGCTGTCCTTGGTTTCGCACGGCTCCCCGCCCGGCTCGCAGTACTTTACGCAGCGGTAGCGTTTCCCCGTGTAGTCCATCATCGCCCGCGTCGCGGACCCGAGCGTCGGGCCCGCCAGGATCGCCAGCATGACGGCGACGAGGAAGGAGGACGCCGGAACCCACCATCTTGCCAGACGCTTCGACATGAGGTTCTCCTGTTCGAGCTTGGGGGAGTTAAGTCGAGAACCTGAAGCAATTCGCCGGCCACCGGACCGGGAGGCACAGAATCAAGCAGGTCCAACCACTTTTGAACAAAGAGGTTGCGCGTCCCGCGGACCACCCCCGTTCCGTCCGACCCCCGAAGTGTTCAATGGATGATCCGATTGAACACACATCCCCCATGGGGGACGGAGGAAGGGATCGAACAACCGAAAGTCCCTATGATATTTCGTCCGAAGGCGACGAGGGGTGATCGTTCCCCGCTTGAACACCCATGAAAAAGCTCGACGGCTTACTTTAAACAGCCGAAGCTATAATCGGGGCGTGGCCGACTGCAACCCGCCCGATCCCCCTCCGCTGCTGAAGGAGCCCTTCCGCAAGCTGCCCACGGCGGCGGACCGCAACGCGGCGGACCGGGCCGAATGGGAGCGGGAGCAGGACTCCTTCTGGGGCGACACGGCGCCGAACTTCGTGACGGGCCGACCTTGGGGCTGCGTGGTCCCCATCGCCGTCGCGTTCGCCACGGCCTGCTGCCTTTCGGGGGAACCTCTTCCCCTCATGCCCTTGATGGGTCTGCTGTCGAGTCCCCAATTCCTCAGATAGGATGGCGCGATGGATCCAAAGATCTTGCGCCATCTCTTTGCGCTGGCGGTCTGGATTCTCGTGGCCTGGCTGATCCTTCCCCTCGCGCGACGAAAAGGGGTTTCAGGACTTGCCTGGTATTTCGGCGCCCTGGGAGCGTTCTACGGTCCGTTCCTCGCCATCACGTACGGACCCATTTTCGTGTCGCTGGCGCTGGAGAACTCGAAGGAGCGCTCCCTGTTTCGGGCCGTGATGGATCATCTCCCCTTCTTCGCGGTCGCGGGGCTGGCCGCGGGATCCACCTGCCTGTTCCTGGTGCGACGGAAGCTGAGCAGGCTTCCCGAGTCCTCGGCAAGGTAGCCGGAACGCGTCAAGCCAGAGCGCGACGCTCACCGCAACCGCGGCGCACCCCTCGGCACCCGAACGATATCGGCGGAGAGTCTACTTCAGGCGCGACTTGACCGTCTCCGTGTTCCGGGCGGCGATTTCGAGGACTCGGCCGATCATCGAGAGGTTCTCGTCGATCGACGCGGCGTCCGATACCTTCTCTTTCGCCAGGAGGAACACTTCCCGCGACTTGGTCAGGAGCGCCGTCACCGTCTCCAGCTTCAAGAAGAGCGCCTTGACCGCCTCCGGCGCCTCGGGCGGGTCCTTCATCGCCTGGATCACTTCCTGCAGCATGACCCACCCTTCGCCCTTCAACCGCTCCGCTTCAGACACCAGGAGCTTCTCGATGTACTCCTCGGCCGCGGACTTCTTCTTTAACGCGGGACGCGCGGTCGGATCGGCGCCCCATTCGATCGCCTCGGCGGTCTCGGCTCCCGTCTTCGTGCGGACGGCGAATCCGGGGACGTCGTCGTGGCCCCAGACGGTCACGTCTCCGGTCGTTACTTTTAGGCACTTCTTCGCCTCGCCCTTGACCGGAACCTCTTCTTCGCCCAGCTCGGTGACGACGACCGTCTGGTCGCCGGCCTGCGTCTTGAGCGCGACACGATCCGCGCCGGGGCCTTCCTTCGGGATCCAGCGCACCGTCGAACCCGATTGGACGACGCGGCAGGAGATCTCCGCGTCGCCGATTTTCAACGATTCCTCACGGAGGACGCGCGCCTTGTCGGCGCCGAAGACGAACACGCGCTCCCCGGTGGCCTGGTTGCCGGGCACCGTCTCGACCCGGACGACGGCCGCATCGTCCGTGAGCGTCGCCAGCACGTGGTCCTCGAACGACACCGTCTCGCCGGCGGTCTTCTTCCACCGCACCCAGGTCCCGGCGGGCTGCGCGGGCCACGCATGGATCTTCTTGAGGTCGTACGTCACGACGGGCGGCGGCGGAGGAGGCGGGGGCGGAGGGGGCGGAGGAGGCGGGGGGACGGCGGCGAGCGCCGCCTTGACGTCCTGCTCGCTCTTCCGCTTCGTCAGCGCCGCGGCGATCTTCTTCTGGCCGGCGGCCTGGGCGACGAGTTCCTCGACCGCCTGCGCGGTACCAACCTTGGTCTTTCGCGGCGCGGGTTTCGAGGCCGCGATTCCGACTTCCTGGACGGCGTCGATCCGCCGTCCCGCCGCTTCGAGTTCCTTCTCCAGCGCGGCGACGGAGTCGTCGGTGGCGCCTTCGGCCTTCTGGCGCTGCGCCACGGCCTCCTCGAACTTCGTGTCGAGCTCCGAGGGCGCGGCGTCCTTCTTCGGGGCGTCCGCCTCCGGCTCCGCGGGGGAGATCTTGTCCTTCACGAAGCCGTACACCCACTTGGACGCGGGGATGGTGTAGAGATCGGCGTAGGTCTTGCCGTCAGGGGCCTTGACGAAGAAGCTGGCCGCGACCGCGCCGATGATGCTCAGAAAGACGAGCCAGCGGACGATCCGGCCCACGACGCTCTTCTTCCTCGGTTGGAGTCGCGGGACGACGTTGCGGACGGCGGTGGGTCGAGCGGGCCTGGCGGCGGTGAGGACTCTGGTCGAGACGTTCCTGTTCATGACGCCTCCTAACTCCCTTCCGGGAGCGTGGAAGAACAGGCTCGCCTCTACCCAAGCCCTAATATACTCCCCGCAGCCGCCGTTACAATCAGAATTATTCTGAACCCAGGAGTCCGCGCATCACTTCGCCGGCGGAGGTCTGTCCCTCGATCCGGGAGGTGCGGCATAGGAATAGGTCGGTTTCGGTCGGTCGCAGGATCTTTCTCCAGCGGGTCTGCATCAGATGGATCCGGGCCCCGTTCCGGCGTCCGTCGGCCGTGGATCCTGAAATGAAGAGGCAGGGTCTTCCCTCCTGCGTCGCGGATTCGCACGTCACAAAGACAGAGTGCGGCACCGGAACCCCTTGGACTCGCATGGCTTTTCCGAATTCGTACAGGACCTCGAACGTTTCGACTTCATTCTCCTCCGACGTCAGCCCCCGGAGGTCGATTCTGTCCGGGTAGACGAATTGGGCGATGGTCGTATAGCCCCTCCAGGAGTTCTCGCGGAGAGACTTTTCGACTCCCGCAGCGATGCCGTGCAGATGGCGATCAAATTCTTCGTCCGTGATCGGCGTCATCGAATAGAATCGTACCTCATGCTCGGCCGCGTCGGCACGGTGCTCCTCTTACTCACGAGTCTCATCGCTTGCTCCCCCGGCGACGAGTCCGCCCCACCGACAAAGCCCGCGAAGAAGAAGGTCTCCGGCATGAAGAGCCCCGAACATGCCGTCCTGGTCTATCTCAAGCTCTCCGACGAAAAGATGGGGAGCGAGCAAGAACGCAATGAGTGTCATGCTCTTGAGGATCGCCTGGAACGGTCCATCAAGGCGAAGCAGGCCGGGGAATTGGATGGCGATGAATTCGGAGAGGGCTTCTGCACTCTCTACATTTATGGCCCGGATGCGGACGCCTTGTTCAACGCCGTCGAGTCAGATCTCAGAGCTGCCCCACTGCTCGCCGGTTCGTACGCGATCAAGCGATACGGTCCTGCCACAGATCCCAAAGCCCGAGAAACCAAGGTTGTCTTGCGATAAGGGCAACAGTACTTCCTCACCAGTCCCCTTAGCTCCTAGTGGCGTTCCTTGTCACCGCCCTCGCCCATGCGCTGTCGCAGCGAATTGATCTTTGCTCTCAATGCCGGTAGTGCTCGATGGAAGAACCCGACTCCCCCTCCAAGAAGGGCGCCAAAGACGATTGCAAATGTCGGGGTGATCCCTCCCATGCCGCTGACGGACATCATCGGACCCGGTGGCTGACTTAGCGGCTCAAGAGGGAATCCTGAACTTTTCAGAAGCCAGGCGTCGAATGAAGTCATCCCCCAGGAGCAACCGTAGAAAGGAACGATCATCCACGGATAAAGGGCCCCACCGCTTGGGCCGGTCGAGGTAAAGGTCCAAGGACAGTATCCAAGGAAGTAGGGGACAAAGAGGAGAGGAAAACCCAGGCCAACCGAGACTATTCTGCTCCATTCTGTGCAGGATCGACGGACAAACGGAAGCAAGACGAGTCCGAGCCAAGCATTCAAGAACACCGCTTCGAAGAGGATATTCAGCCAGTACCTCTGGATGCGCCCCCAACGAACCTCGAATTCACTCTGCTCTTGAGTCCTGTGCCGCCCCATATCGACCGAATTGGCCGAATCATCGGCCAATGCAGCGGAAAGCCTCGCATTGACTAGTTGGGCAAGCGGAGCAAACGCCGCAAGAAGTAGGCGGGCGCCCGGGCTCACCCGACCAGCTCGGCCCGCAGGACGGACCCACGCGAGAAGCCAGCCCAGATCACCTTCAAGTACGCGGCGCCGTCACGGAACTCATAGCAGCCGGGAGCCACGCCGAGCGTCGAGCCGGTACTCCGAGATGATCTCCGTCCAGGTCCTGACGATCACGCCGGTCATGGTGGTTGGACCAGCCGCCGGGGGTGACTGTTACCGATTCGGAATTACTTGTCGTCCGTCTTGGTGTCCGCGCCAGTAGCCGTCGCGGCGGCGATGGGCCATATAAGGGCGATGCCGTCTTCTGCACCCGCCGCGAGGAATTTCCCATCTTTATCGAACGTGAGGGAGACGATGCCCTGATTTTCCGCCTTCGCGGGAGGCTTCGGCTTCGGGTGGTGGAACGTGAAGGCAGATTTTTTGGTCTTGGTATTCCAGACCGTGACGAGACCCTGTTTGCCACCGACTGCCAAGAGGCTGCTGTCGGGGCTGAAGGTTGCCGCCGCCAGTTGATCGGGTCCCTTCTTCAACGCGGTCACCTTCGCGAACCTCTTCGCCGGGTTCCAGAGAATCGCCGCGCCGTCGTGGGCGACGGTCGCCAACCACTGCCCATCGGGACTAAAGCGAAGGGCGGTCACCTTACCGCTGTGCCCCTCAAGGGTGCCCAGGAGATTTCCGGACGTCACGTCCCAGGCTCGGACGGAGATGGCTCCTGCTTCTACGATCACTGCTGCCACGTACTTACCGTCGGCGGAGATGGCGATGTCGTTGACCCTATCAATGTTGTTTGAAATGTAGAGACGTTCTTTTCCTGCGGTGATATCGATGATCCGGATTCCCCCAGGCTGCTGATTTCTCATCCCTACACCCGGATTGAGCATGCCATACGCGAGATGCTTTCCGTCGGGACTCAAGTTCATCCGAGTACCGTGGATTCCCGACTGAAACTTGAATATTGAAGCGCCCGTCTCCAGAGTTTCCGGATCGAATCGATTGATCGAAGTCGTGTAGCTGTTGCCGCCGCCGTTCGGGTCGTTGCACGTGTACGTCGCCCTCACCGCGCTCTTCCAATCCGGCGTGCACGTCATATCGCCGACTGACTGAAAGATCGGAACACCTTTCACCACACTGTCCCGCGCGACATCGCAAAGATGGATACCGGGTTGATTCTCCGAACTTGGGCTATAGACAGTTCCAATAAGTTGTTTTGATTCCGGCGATAGAAAGACATCGCCGATGCCGTGCTTGAACCTGCTGACTTTGACGACGACCGGTTCGGGCTCCTGCGCTGCCGCCACCGCCAAGGCGGCGAGTGCGACAACCAGTAGCCTGATCCCTCGGCGCATCGCACCCTCCTCGACGTATGGTTCTTCCCCCATTGTACAGGATGCGTCGACCAACTGGGTTCTGCGGAAGGAATTGCTGACTAGCGACTCATCGCATTCTACCGCGAGATGTTCAAGCAGCTCCCCCCTCGCTAGAATACCCCCATGCTCGGCCGCGTCGGCACCGTGCTGGAGATGATCAAGGTCCAGCACTCCCTGTTCGCCCTCCCGTGGGCGTTCGTCGCGGCGTTCTATGCCGCGCGCGGGATGCCGGACTGGAAGAAGATGGGATGGATCCTGCTCGCCATGGTGGCCGCCCGCAGCGCCGCCATGGCGTTCAACCGCGCCGTCGACGCCCGGATCGACGCCGAAAACCCCCGCACGAAGATGCGCGCCATCCCCGCCGGGAAGCTCACCCCCTTGTTCACCCTCGCGTTCGCCGTCGTCATGGTCGGCCTCCTCGTCTTCGCCGCCGCCATGCTCAACCCGCTCTGCCTCAAGCTCTGCCCCGTCGCGCTCGTCGTCACCCTCGGCTACTCCTTCACCAAGCGGTTCACCGCGCTCTGCCACTTCGTCCTCGGACTCTCCCTTGCCGCCGCCCCCATCGGGGCGTGGCTCGCCGTCGACCCCGACCGCGCCCGCGAGCCCCTCCCCTACCTGCTCGGCGCCGCCGTCATGTTCTGGATCGCCGGCGCCGACATCCTCTACGCGTGCGAGGACTTCGAGTTCGACCGCGTCAGGAGGCTCCACTCGGTCCCCGCCGCGATCGGCATCCGGCCCGCCCTCCTCGTCTCCATCCTCTGCCACGTCGTCGCCGTCGGCGCCCTGGTCGCCGTCGGGATCCTCGGCCGCCTCGGCCCCTTCTTCCACGGCGCCGTCGCCGCGATCGCCCTCCTCCTCGTCTACGAACACGCGATCGTGAAGCCGGGCGATCTCCGAAGGGTCAACCTGGCGTTCTTCCACGTCAATGCGGTGGTGAGCGGCGTGATCCTCGCGGGCGCGCTGCTGGACCTGTTCGCGCGGCGCTAGGAAGCACCCAGAGACAGGGAGAGCACAGAGAAGATCCGCTCTGTGGACTCGGGGGCTCTCTGTGCTTCTTACTTGCTCGCGAGGCTGGCGAGGTGGTCGCGCAGCGCCTCGACCCAGGGGCGCATTCTGACGCCCGCGGATGCAAGCTTCGCGCAATCGAGCACCGAGTAGCGGGGACGGAGCGCCGAGCGGGCCCCGGCGCCGCGACGCAGCGGCTTCACCGCCGCGGGATTGAGCCCCAGCGTCTCGAACACGACCTTGGCGAACTCGTACGGGCTCGACTCCCCTGCCGACGCCACGTGCCAGACGCCCGTCTGGTTCTGCTTCACCAGCTCGATCACCGCGTCGACGAAATCGATCTGATACGTGGGCTGGCACCGCTGGTCGTCGAATCCGAAGATGATCTCGTCGGTCTCGCGCTTCTCGAGGATCTCCGTCAGGTAGCTCCGGCCGTGCGGGCCGAAGAGCCATCCCGTCCGGACGATCAGGTGGCGCGGCGCCTGGCTCATCGCCGCGAGCTCCGCGCCGAGCTTCGTGTCGCCGAAGATCGACAGCGGGTTGGGCGAATCCTCTTCCCGATACGGCGTCGTCTTCGCGCCGTCGAAGACGAGGTCGCTGCTGGGCATCACGAGGAGCGCGCCCGTGTCGGACGCCGCCTGGGAGAGGTGCTTGGCGCCGTCGCGGTTCACCAGGTAGGCCTGCCAGCGGTCGTTTTCGCAGGCGTCGACGTCGGTGAAGCCCGCGGCGTTGAAAATCACGTCGGGCTTGTGGTCGGACATGCAGGCGACCACTTCGTTGCGGCGGGCGATGTCGAGTTCCCGGTGGGTGAGGCCGACGGTGTCAAAATAGCGGGGCAGCCGCTCCACGAGGACCCGGCCCAATCCGCCGCCGGCTCCGACCACCACTGCCTTTGCCATGACCCCAAACCACCCCTGGCTGAAACCGCCTTTATTCTGGCGCCAAACAAGACTATAATATGGGTCGCCTAAACACGATGAAAATCTACTTGATGGGGCGGGGACACCGCCTCCAGCAGATCCGCGATGCTCTCGGCCTTTCCCGGCTCGTGGCTCAGATCATCGACAAGAACACCGATTCGGTCAAATTCGGAACGGTCGAGCATCCCATCTCCCCCGAGGACCTGATCATCGTCACCGACTTCGAGGAGGGCCCCCTCCGCGTCCTTCTCGACAACCTGCTCAAGCAGGAGCTCCCGGCGAAGATCATGGTGTTCACCCCGGTGCCCAGCCGCACCCTCCTGCGCGACTACCCGGACTTCCTGTTCCGCGACGAGAGCCTGATCTACAAGAACGAGCTCCGGGAGCTCCAGCGAAAGGCCGCCGGACTCCACAAGGTCGAATCGATCCGGAACCTCGCCCGCGGATTCCCGTTCCTGACGATCATCTGGGGCAACCCGGACCCGGACGCGATCGCGAGCTCCTACGCGCTGATGGAGCTCGTGAAGGAATTCGCTTCCGAGGTGACGATCGCCTACATGGGCGAATTCACCCGCCCCGAGAACGCGGCGATGGTGAACATCCTCAAGATCCCGATGCGGAAGTTCACCTGGGATCTGCTGCAGCCGCAGACGGTCGTGGCGACCGTCGACGCGCAGCCCTCGTTCTTCAAGGGCGACGACCGCCTCCGCTTCGACCTCATCGTCGACCATCACCCGCTGAGCGACCTGGGCGAGCCCAAGTTCGCCGACGTCCGGCCGACGTACGGGTCGACGGCGACGATCTTCACCGAGTACTACCAGGCCGCGGGCATCCGGATGTCGAAGAAGATCGCGACGGCGCTCTTCTACGGCCTCAAGGTGGACACCGGCAACCTCACGCGCAACGTCAGCGACGCCGACGTCGCCGCGTTCCGCTACCTGCGGATGCGGACCGACGAGAACATGGTGCGGACGATCGAGCTGTCGCAGCTGCCGGTCGAGACGCTCGACTATTTCGCGATCGCCATCGCCAACAAGAAGATCAAGCGCGAGGTGGCGTTCGCCTATCTCGGGACGATCCCCAACCCCGACATGTGCGTCCACGTGGCCGACTTCTTCATCAAGCTGACGGGCATCAGCTGGGCGGTGCTGGCGTGCCGCTCGCGGGACCGGGTCGTCGTCGTCTTCCGCTCGGACGGCTTCCGCAAGCACGCGGGCCACCTGGCGGAGGCGCTCTTCATGGACTACGGCTCGGCGGGCGGCCATCGCACGATGGCGCGCGCGGAGCTCGACCTCGCGCGCCTCCAGGGCGAGCTGCGCGAGCCGTCGGACGTCGCGATCGAAGACTGGCTCCTCAAGCGGCTGGGCACCAAGCTCAAGTCGCTCGCGCCCGACCTGCCGATGCCCGTCCAGAATCCGCAACGCTAGCCGTACTTTTTCACCCCGGCCTCCCCACTTCAATTCCGGACGCTGACTGTTCGGCGACCTCGAGTGAGTGCAATCGTAAGGAGGTCGACCATGCGGACCCTGGTGGCGGCGGCGATGATCCTGGGACTTTCGGCGGCGGCGTGGGCTCAGGAGGGCAAGCGGGACGGCGACCGGGAGCGCGAGCGCAAGAACAAGGACGTCTCGATCGGCCTGAAGGACATCGACACGAACGGCGACGGCCGCGCGCAGGTGTCGGAGCTCCAGGCGGCGATCGCCCGGCTGGCCGGCAACCGCGAAGGCGGCGAGCGCAAGCGCGAGCGCCGGGAGGAAGGCTCGATCGCCCTCAAGGACGTCGACACCAACAGCGACGGCAAGGCCACGCTCCCCGAGCTGCAGGCGGCGCTGGAGAAGGCGACGCGCGAAGGCGGCGAGCGCAAGGAAGAGGGAAAGAAAAAGAAGGACTAGACACTCACTCGACGGCCGCGGGGACTTCGCAAGGGGTCCTCGCGGCCATGTTTTTTAGTAGGCCACCTTGACGTACTGCTTCCAGCGGTAGTCCAGATCGTTGATCGTCCAGCCCCAGATCTTCTTGAGCGCGGCCTCCACGACGCCGGCGTCGACCACGCCTTCCTTCTGGCCGTCCTTGGGCTGGGTGAGCTCCTTGACGTGCATCAGGAACTCGATGAACTTTTCGCGGTGCTGGGCGAGCAGGTACTCGACCATGCTCCAGGACTTCACGGCGTCGGCGCCGTCGAACTCGCCGAAGTTCGTCCGCTTCATGATGGCCGTCATGTCGGGGTCCTTGTTCTCGCGCACCCAGACGCGGCAGATGACGGGCCAGTCGGCGGGGTCCGAGTAGTTCTTGCCCTTGTTGCGGGGGCTCGTGCCGGCCAGGTCGACGCAGTGGACGAGCGACGTGTCCTTCATCAGGCGGCAGAAGTGGAGCGCCATGCCTTCGAGGACCCAGCAGAAGCTGCTGCCGCACCACACCTCCATGAGGATCTGGGTCACCATGTGGATCGCCCAGTCGTGGAGGAGCGCGTCGGGCGCCGTCTCCTGGTAGATCTCCATGTACGGGAAGCCGCCGGTGCAGCGGCAGTCGTGGAGCAGCTGCATCCGCGCGACGTCGCCCTTGTACGCATTGTCGACGTAGCGGTCGTGCTGCGTCTTGTCCTTCAGGACCAGCAGCGTCAGCTTGCCGCCGCTGAAGAGGTCCTTCTGGTTGAACAGCTTGTGGAACATCGCGTAGGTGTGCTCGGCGTGCTGGAGAATCGTCCCCATCGACGCGTCCGCGAGGTGGGGCGACTCGCACACGAAGTGCTCGCTCTCGCGCTTCTTCGTCTTGACGCCCGCCGCCTTCTCGGCCTGGCTTTCGCGCGTCGTCGGCGCGCCGCCGGCGGCCTTGACGATGCCGTCCTTCATCTCCTTGCGGAGCTCGCGCTCGGCCTTCGACATCCAGACGCCCTTGGGATCCTTTTCGTAGCCGAGCTCCTTGCGCGCGGTGGCGTTGGCGGGGTCGTACTCGAGGGCCTTCGAGAACGCGGCGGCCGATTCGGCGGCCATGCTGCTCTTCTTGCAGAAGAGCGCCAGGTCGCCCCACTGCCGCGAGAGATCGCGGCCGGCGGAATCGAGCCGGTCGACGTACTGCTTGCGGACGCGCTCGGCGTCCTCGCCCTTCTTCTTGTTCCCGAACTCCTGCTTGGCGTTCGGATCGCTCTCCCAGCCGTCGTCGCCCTTCTTGTAGCCGAGCTTCTTGCGGGCGCCCTCGTGGTCGGGGTCGAATTCGATCGTCTTGTAGAGCTGCTCGCGGGCCCAGATGAACATCTGGGCGCCCGCCAGGTAGTCGGCGATGGCGTAGTGCTTCGCGGCGGTGGACTTGCTGAGGGCGGTGAGCTTGGTCTTGTACTCGTCCTGGGGCGAGGCCGCCTGGAACCCGGGCAGAAGGCCGCCGAGGGCCAGGACCGCGGACAGCGTGCGGAACGTCGTCATCACTCCTGGCTCCTCCCTATGGGATCCGACACCGACCAGACTCCAGAATTATAACGCCTGGGAATCGGGATTTCTCCTCCTCCCGCTCGGGAGCCCCCCCGGGGGGGGGGATGAAAAATTTTTATGCCTCGGCCGGAGCGGCTGTGCTACCATTTCACGACTTGATCGCCGACGTCTACAAGCAGATTCACGACGGACACTACGATTCCGCCCTCAAGCTGGCGAAGCGGCTGTCCATCGATTTCCTGAAGGAAAGCAAGCAGGTCCAGGCCGCCCAGGCCCTGGCGGCCGCCGCCCACATCCAGTGCCTCCTGAACAGCCCCTCCAAGGCGAAAAGTTTCGCCCAGGAAGCGTACGAGCTGTCCGCCCGCGTGAAGGACACCCTGTCGGCCGGCTACGCGCTGGCCGTGGGGGCCCTGGCCCAGCTCCGCCTGGCCGAGTTCGACCAGGCCGACACCCTGATCGACAAGGCGCTCGAGGCGCTCAACCGCCACGCCGGCCACGAGATCACGGCGTTCGCCCATCTCGTCTCCGCCGAGCTTTCAATCACCCAGGAGGACTACGCGGAGGCGCGGGTGTTCGCCGAGGACGCCTATTCCTCCGCCACCACGCTCAACGCGCCGTGGCTCAAGGCGCGCGCCGGGCTGGTCAAGGCGATCTGCGCCGAGCGGACCGGGGACCTGGACGGGGCGATCGATCTGCTCAATTCCGCCGAGCAGGAGCTCGCGAAGCAGCCGGACGCCGAAACCCTCTGGCTCATCAAGGCCGCCATGGCCAACGCCTGCGTCAAGTGCGGGAAGGAGAAGGAGGGCACGGAGTACCGTCAGGCCGCCGTGACCACCATCAACCGCATCGCCGCCGAACTGCCCGAAGACTCCCGGGACCGCTACCTGAAGAACCCGGCGGTCGTGAACGCCCTCGGCGTCGACGCGATGACCCACAGCGGCATGTGGAAGGTGCCCGTCCAGATCACCACCACCACGATCCCCAAGGAGAAGTCGACCACCGACATGGGCCTCTCGACGCTCAAGCCGGTGCTCGAGGTGATCAAGAAGATCAACACCGAGCTCAACCTGCGCAAGCTGATCACGATGATCCTGGACACCGCGATCGAGTTCTGCAACGCGCAGCGCGGCACGATCGTGGTGTTCGAAGGCGAGAAGTTCAAGATCGAGCTCTCGCGCGACCGCCAGAAGCACGAGCTCAAGCGGATGGAGATGGGCGTCTCCCGCACGGTGCTCAAGCTCGTGCGCGACTCCGGCAAGCGGGTCATCGCCGAGGACGCCCGCCAGGATCCGACGCTGCGGATCATCGACAGCGTCCAGGATCAGAGCCTGCTCTCGATCCTCTGCGTGCCGCTGCGGGTGAAGATGCGGCTGATCGGCGCGGTCTACCTGGACAACTCGAACGTCGTCGGCGCGTTCGGCCCGCGCGAGATCGAAATCGCGGAGATCCTGACCGACCACGCCGCGGTGGCGATCGACAACGCCCTGCTCCACATCAAGGCGATCCACGACACGCTGACGAACCTCTTCAACCACGGCCATTTCGAGAAGCGGCTCGACAGCGAGGTCGCCCGCGCCCGCCGCCACGGCCGCCCCTGCGGCGTCCTGATGATGGACGTGGACGACTTCAAGAAGATCAACGACACCTACGGCCACGACGCCGGCAACGAGATCCTCAAGCGGGTGGCGCGCGTGCTGGCCGCGACGATGCGCACCGACGACCTCGTCGCCCGCCGCGGCGAAGAGCGCGACACCGCCCCCGTCGTCGCCCGCTACGGCGGCGACGAGTTCGAGATCATCCTCCCCGAGACCAGCCGCGACGGCGTCCATCGGGCCGCCGAGCGCATCCTGGACGCGGTGCGCAAGGAGGACTTCCGCTACGGCGACCACGCCATCTCGCTCGCGTTCTCCATCGGCGGCGCCGTCTACCCCGAAGACGCGACCGACGCCCGCGAGCTGCTCCTTCGCGCCGACGAGGCTCTTTATGCCGCCAAGCGCGGCGGCAAGAATCGCGTGGTGATCGCCCAGCCCAAGAAGCCCGTCCCCGGTACCCCGTAACCGGTAGCCACGGACCAACGGCGTCAGCGGCTCCACCTGCTCGCGTGCTTCTTCCGATGGAGGAATAGCCACAAAATGGGGGTCCCCTGGTTACCGG
>Ga0134121_10000452_pt1 | contig 47749 bp, 38 predicted proteins | sample KB301_FD_96463 | JGI IMG/M metagenome (GOLD analysis project Ga0134121, IMG submission 96463) | Terrestrial soil microbial communities without Nitrogen fertilizer from Kellogg Biological Station, Michigan, USA - KB3-0-1 | ecosystem: Environmental > Terrestrial > Soil > Unclassified ...
GGGCGTGGGTGTGGGCGGGGGGGGTGGCGGCGGGGGCGGAGGCGGGGGGGGTGGCGGCGGTGCCGTTGGCGGCGGCGGAGGCTCGGCTGGCGGTGGCGGCGGCGGTGGTGGCGGAGGCGGCGGCTCGTGTCGCACCAGCCGTGGGAAGTAGGTCAGGCCCAGGAGAGCGCCCAGGGGACAGTGATCCGAGATCGAGTTGTGCTGGGCGAGATCGGTGCGCAGGGCAAAGTTGAAGGCCCAGTCTCCACCGCCGAGCCAGACACGGCCGCCGGAGGTGAGGTCGTAGCGGTCCTTGTACTTGTGGAGCAGATCGACGTCCGAGCCGCTGCTGTAGAAGTTCGCGACCGCTTCCGTGATCCAATCGAAGTTGTCGCTGACCCGGCCGACGTAGCCGATGCCGGCGTGCGTATCCTTGGCGAAGCTGCCGCCTGGATCGAAGTAGCCGACGTCGATGACCCATTTGTTCAGGCGCCAGCCAAGGCCGCCGCCGAAGCCCGTCTTGTCCGAGGCGACCTTGTCGTCACCCGTGGAGGGCTCCACGAACAGGTTCAACGCCAACGTCGAAGGATCGCCCTGGGCTCCCATCAGGCGGAACTTGGTGCCGATGTGAAGATTGCCCAGGCCATCCACGTTGATGTCCGGACCGCCGCCCAGTTGGCTCCGAGAGTAGACGTACTTCTCGTAGGGAACGGCGACGCTGAGCTCCCACCGGTCGGTAATGCCATAGCCGACGCTGGCATCCACCCGGGAGTAGTCGAGGCTCATCTCGTCCTTGCGGCGGCCTGGGACGTCCCGAATGTCGACCAATGGGTCCCAGTTGTTGTAATAAAGACCAAAAGACCACCCACCCTGAGGCAAAGTATCGCCGGTCATCAGGGTGAACAGCCCGGTCTCGCCTGTGGCTGTCGGCGCGTTGGCTTGCTCCGCAGCCGAGGCCAGGGTAGGCGCGAGGCCCACCAGCAGACCGATTCCCAACCATTTCAGTTTCATTCGTTCTCCTCCGGCTGTTAGCCAATCCTGCGAAGGTTTCGAAGCAAACCTCGCCCCTTTGTTGACTGCAGCGAAGCTTCCCCTTGAGGTCCACGCCACCGGCCGAACCATCCGCTGAGCGCCGGACTCAGCGATACGACTTGACCGAGATACGCGCCTCCACCCCACCACCCCCTTTCAAAGCTTGTGCCAAGATGGCAGAGAGAAAAAACCGGTATTTCGACAGCCTGACGGAGGACTCGAAACCGAATCCCGCGTCCGGGACGTAGGTGCTGAATTCGGTGTAGACCTTCTTGTCAAATCCGAGGGTGCCGTAGCCGCCATAGAGGACCCAGTACCAGTTGTCCCAGTCGAGCCACAGGAAGTGGTGTGTCTTCTCGATGAACCAGGGCATGAAATACTCCCAGGTCGTCAGCAGAGTCTCCGTGCCATGGCGCCGGTCCTTGTAGCCCAGGAGGCCGTCGCGGCCGGTCAATTGAAAAAAGTTATCGCTCGGCAGGCGCAAGCGGTCGACCTGAGGCTCGGAAGAAGGCGGCACGGCGGGGTCGGGAGTGACCGCTCCGATGTGGGGGTAGGAGCCGCCGGCCAGACGGCCGATGAGGAACGACCGCCGGGTCACGTCGAACCGCTTCAGGGCCTCGATCTCCAGCTTGACGTAGTCGTAGTCGCCGCCATAAGGAAACCCGTAGGTCACGGCGCCCGTGAACCCGTAGCCGCCCGGACCGATCTCGCGAAAGGCGGAGAACAGCCGCTGGGTCTGCGCCCGCGGCTCGCCGACGATGGCGTTCGAGCGGCCATCCTCAGGGGTGCCGAACTGGTAGGCGTAACGGATGAAGGTGTTGGTGGCGCCGAGGCGCAGCAGCCGGTCCACCTCCGTCGGCTTGTTGGTGCTGATGCGGTCGAACTCGGCCAGGAACGAAGTGCGCTGGTTGTAGCTGTGCGGCCACTGGAAAAGCACCAGCGAGCCGCGCACGCGGTCGAAATCGTTGGTGACGTTCTGGTCGATGCGGTCGAAGCTGATGGAATCGAAAACCGTGATCTGGGTCGTCCGCCGCAGGCTGTAGTACTTGTAGCGGAGGAAGGCCGTGATGTCGCCGTTGATGAAGTTGTATTTTACCTGGCCTTCAAAAAACACCTCGTTGATCAGCCGGCTGACCCGCAGATCGAGATCGCCTTCCGGGAAGAAGACGTCAAGGCGAGGCAGAAAGCGTTCCTCCGGAGGTTTCAGCGCATCGTTGCCCGGCGGAGCGGCGCCCGGAGCCGGCGGCACTGAAGACGGGGGCGCGGTCTGCGCTGAGGGCGCCGGCGGCTCCACCGGAGCTGGCGTCGCTTCCGGCGGCGCCGGCGTGACATCCGGCGGCTCGGCAACCGGGTCTGGCACGACGTCCGGCGGTTGAGCTCGAGAAGGCAGAGATCCCAAAGCGGCGAGGAGGGTCGCGGTGAAGGCGAGGCGGCGAAAGCTTGCCATTGGAGTGATTCTAGCCGCGCAGCACTGCGCGCGAGAAACCTGGCGCGCCCAGGATGAATTTCAACGGTGAAGAATCTGATCGACCCTGGAGAGGAAGGTCTTGCTCTGATTGGGACCGAGCGCGGCGGAAACCACCTTCTCCTCGGCCCGCACGAGGTCGAGGATGGCCTCGACGCCGCGGCCGGCGTCCATCTCGGCCTTGCTCATTCGGAACGGGATGTCCAGGTCGCTCTGGCGGCTGTGGCCGGAGAGAAGCTCGCGGGCCTGGCCGTGGATGCGTTCGGCAACGGCGGCGAGCTCCTCGGGAGACTGGCCGTGCAAACGCTCGGTGTGTAGGCGGCTCAAATCCTCGTTCAAGCTCACCAGCCCGGAGGTGATGAGGCCGTAAAGCAGCTTGCAAGCCTCGAAGGGGCTCATTCCCAGGCCGATGGCGACCTCCTCGATGGTCCGCCGCTCGTCGATCTTGCAGATCAGCGCCCACTCCTGGGGCGTCAGCGAGACCGAAGTGGTGGTGGCCTGGTGGGTGAAGACGGGCACCAGGCGGGTCGAGGGGATGCGCTTGGAAAGGATCTGCCACTCGTCGATCCGCCGCGCCGCCTCCATCAGGAGGTTGGTGTTGGACTTCTGGATCGTGGTGACCTCGGTCTCCTGGCCGGGGGTGAAGACGAAATCCCCTTCCGGCCAGATCGCCAGCTCGTACATCGCCTCCTCGCCCTGCAGGTCGCCGGCGTGCGCGTGAACGATCTGGCCGCCGCGCAGATAGATCTCGCCGGTGGCGTCGTTGTTGCGCCGCAAGGAGAAGAGCCCCGTCTTGCCCGAAACGGAGACCAGTTGAATGATGTCGGGGAGCGGAAGCTCCTTGAGCGAGCCCTGGAAGGCCATAGCCGATTTTACTTAAGCGTCAGCGATTCACGTTCGTTGATGAACTACAACAAAGTCATGAAAACAACTCCATGATAGCAGGCGGGCGATGGTAACACAGGCAAAAAAACAAGAGCAAGGAAGCCGGAGCGCGGCAAGCTCTTGAAATTCGACTACTTAGCGGCCGGGTTCAGCGCCTGGGTTTGGGGTCGGCAAGACGGTCGAGACGGAGCCGCTGAGCACAGCAGATGGCCACTGCCAGCGCGTCCGTGGCATCGCTGGCCCAAGTCTCGTCACGCGCCGCGAGGACCAGGCGAACCATGCGGGCGACCTGGTCCTTGTCGGCGCGGCCGTTGCCGGTAACGGCGGATTTGACCTCGGCCGGGCTGTATTCGCGGATCTCGATGCCGCGGCCGGCAAGCACGGCGAGGAGAGCGCCCCGGGCCTGGGCGAGGACGATCAGGGAGTGGGCGTTCATGCCGTGAAACGGGGTCTCCAGGACGGCGAGATCCGGGGGCCGCCGGGCCAACAGCTCCTGCAGGCGGCCGGCGAGATGGCCCAGCCGCTCGGGCAGGGCGAGATCGCGGGGGCAGGAGAAGCGGCCGGCCTCGATGGCGAGGAGGGTGGAACCCTGCCGTTCGATCAGCCCGTACCCGGTGTGCAGGCTGCCCGGATCGAGTCCCAGGATAATCACGGCGAAGGGGCGGAGCGGTGACGGCCGAAGCGGCGGTTGAGCACCGCCTACCTCGACTGGGCTTCCAGGACGCTCTCGTCGATGTGCTGGTTGCCCCAGACCTTCTGGGCGTCGTCGTGGTCCTCCAGGGCCTCCATCAGGCGCAGGAGCTGATTGACCTTGTCGCGGGGGACGTCGATCCACGTCTGGGGGACCATGGCGAGCTCCTTGGCGGCGACGGGGATGCCCCGGCGTTCGAGCTCTTCCTGAACGGTGATGAAGTCCTCCATCGGCGTATAGATCTCGTAGGCTTCCTCTTCGATGGCGACGTCGTCGGCGCCCAGCTCGACGGCCAGCTCCATGAACTTTTCCTCGTCCATCTCCTTACGCTCGATGGCGAAGTAGCCCCGCCGGGTGAACATCCAGGAGACGCAGCCCGAGTCGCCGAGGTTGCCGCCGTTGCGCGCGAAGATGTGCCGGATCTCGCCCGCCGTGCGGTTGCGGTTGTCCGTCAGGCCCTCGACCAGGATGGCGACGCCGCCAGGACCGTAGCCCTCGTAGATGACCTCTTCATACACCTCGGCCGCCAGCTCGCCGGTGCCCTTCTTGACGGCGCGGTCGATGTTGTCGCCGGGGACGCTGTTGGAACGCGCTTCGAGAAGCGCCGTGCGCAACCGGGGATTGCCTTTCGGATCGGGACCGCCGACGCGGGTAGCGACGGTGATCTCTTTCAAGATTTTGCTGAACATCTTGCCGCGGCGGGCGTCGGTCGCCGCCTTCTTGTGCTTGATGGTGCTCCACTTGCTATGGCCTGACATTGGGATCGCTCCTGGCGAACAGATCTGAAGAGCGATGATTCTACAGGACTTTCCGTCCCGCTGACCAGCCAGGAGCCCGCCGGAGCGGCGGCGAGGAGAATCGTGTGACCGGAGCGTTAAATCGCTCAAAATCAAGACCTTTGGCCCTCCCGCCGATTGACTGGGGAGGGTGGGAGTGCTAGAAAAGCGGGTTGGAGCCAACACTGGAGAAGGCCATGCCCTCGATCCTCGTCGTCGAGCAAGAAGACCGCTATGTGGAGCGCATACGCGCGGCCCTGACCGCCGAGGGGTGGAAGGTGAGAGTGGTGCCGGCCGCCGACCAAGCGATCCAGGCAGCGGCCTCGGAGGCTCCCGACCTGGTGATGATCAGTGCCGCGGTTCCCGCCGCCGCGACGCTCGCCGGAGCCTTCTCCCGCAGCGGTGGCGGCCCGGGCGCGGTGGGCCTGCTCTCGGAGGGCACGGCTTTCCCGCCACCCGGCTTCGCTCCCGACGATCTGCTGGCCAAGCCTTTCACCGACGAGGCCCTGCGCGACGCCGCCAAGCGGGCGCTGGACTCCCGGCGCCCGGCCGCACCGGCGGAGTCCCCGGCCAGCTCGCAGCCTCCGAAGTCGACCCGGGCCGATCACAAGCTCACCTCCCAGGACATCTTCGGCGACGTTCTGGATGAGGTGGAAGGCCCCCGCTCCCCGGCGCCGCCGGCTCCGACCGGCCCGCCGCCGCTGCTGACGGCGGCAGCCACCGCCGCGGCGAGACCGGCACCGCCGACCGCGCCGGCACCGGACGACGAGATGAAGCGCCGGCTGGAAAAGACGCTGTCGGGCATGCTGGCTCCCGAGCGATTGGCCCCTGGATCGGCCGCTGACAAATCGCGTCCCACCTCGCCCGCACCGCCGGTGGCCGCCGCTCCGCCTCCGCGGCGCAGCGAGGCCGAAAACGTCGACGCGATGTTGAGCCGAACCCTGTCCAACCTGGACCTGGGCAAGACCAAGACGGGCGTGCGCCCGCCGGTTCCGCCGACATCCCAGCCAGCCGCTCCGCCCGCTGCCGCCCTTCCGGTCCCGCCGCCGCGCCCTCCCGCGCCGGCCGCCGCTGCGCCTTCGGCGCCAGTCACCGACAGCACGGCGGTGCGCAAGGCGCGAGCGGTGGGCGAATTCGACTTTTCGGAGCTGGAAGAGCTGGCCCGGCCCGGGCGCGCCGCTTCGCCTCCGGCGCCGGCCCGGCCGCCCGCGGCGCCTGTTTCACCGGAACCGCCGATATCGTCGGCACCTCCAGCAGCGCGGCCACCGGCCGCGGCCATGCGCCCGCCGGCGGCTCCGCCGCCGTTTCAACCGCCGGCCGCCGCCGCGCCATCATCATCGCCATTGCCGCCATTGCCGCCCCGCCCCGCCGAGCCCGCCTTCTCGCTGGCGCCGGACAGCGCCGCCACGCAGCGCATCCCCGTCTTCACCGACGAGCCGGTCGAGGGCGAGCGCTTCGGCCAATACACGCTGCTCGAAAGAATCGCCGCGGGCGGCATGGCCGAGGTGTGGAAGGCGCGCATGCGGGGCGTGGAGGGCTTCCAGAAGACGGTCGCCATCAAGCGCATCCTGCCGCACATGACGGACAACGCCGAGTTCGTGGGGATGTTCATCGACGAGGCGAAGCTGGCGGCGCAGCTCAGCCATCCCAACATCGTCCACATCTACGACCTGGGCAAGATCGGCCGCGACTACTACATCGCCATGGAGTACGTCGAGGGCAAGGACCTGCGCTCGCTGCTCAACGCCGGCCGGCACAAGGGCCTCCATCTGCCATTGAGCCTGTGCCTGTTGATTGCGTCCCGGCTGGCCAGCGCTCTCGACTACGCCCATCGCAAGCGGGACTTCGAGGACCGCGAGCTGGGCCTGGTCCACCGCGACGTCTCGCCGCAGAACGTCCTGCTCACCTACGACGGCGACGTCAAGCTTTGCGACTTCGGCATCGCCAAGGCCGTTTCCAAGGCCAGCCAGACGCTGATGGGTGCGCTCAAGGGGAAGCTGCAGTACATGTCGCCCGAGCAGGCATGGGGCCGGCCCGTGGACGCCCGCTCGGACCTCTTCTCCCTCGGCTCCGTGCTCTTCGAGATGATCACCGGCGAGCGCCTGTTCGCGGGCGATAGCGAGATTTCGGTGCTGGAGGCGGTGCGCCAGGGGCGGGTGCGGTCGCCGCGCCAGGTGAATCCCGCGGTGCCGAAAGAGGTGGACGACATCGTCGGGCGCGCCCTGGCGGTGGCCCCCCAGGCCCGCTTCCAGAGCGCTGGCGAGATGAAACAGCGCCTCGAAGCGGCCCTCGCCTCTCTGGGCTCCTCTGCCAGCTCCGCCGACCTTTCCGCCTTCATCCACCGCGCCCTGGATCCCGGCGAGCCCGGGGTGGTGGGAGCCGCTGCGGCGGCGGCATTCCCCGCGCCGGCCCCCCTACCCGTCGCCTGGCCGCCCGAGCCCGCTTCGGCAGCCGCGACCGCCACGCCAATCATTCCCGGGCCGATCGCCGCCGCCGAAATGCCGCCGGAGGTGGAGGCGCCGATCCCGCCGGTCGCCGCCGTGGGCGTCTTGGCGATGGGCGAGGAGGGTGGACGCAAGAGCCGCACCCTTCTTTATGTCGCCATCGCCGCCCTCGTGGTGGTGGCCATCGCGACTTTCTGGTTCCTGAACCGGCGCCGCAGCGGCACGCCGCTCGCCGCGCCAGGGGCGGGGGCCGCGGCGCAGACTCCGGGACAGGCGCCGGGCGCAACACCTGGAGCGGCCTCACCGGTGGGAACGCCGCAGTCGGCGTCCGCGACACCGGCGCCTACGGCGACCCCTGGTGTCAACGTCCAGGAGCTGGTCGACAAACAGCTCGCGAAGAAAGCAAAAGAAGAGGACGAGCGCAAGAAGCTCGAGCTGCAGAACCTGGAAAAGCAGCTCGCGGCTGCCAAGGCGGCGGGCAAACCGGCAACACAAAACGCCGGCTCGCCGCCCGTGCCGACTCCGGCGATTCGTCCACCGGCTCCGGAGCCTGTGGCGCCGCCGGCGCAGCCCGCTCCCGAGCCGCAGCGCGAGCCCGAGGCCGCTAAAACGCCTGAGAAGCCCCCGCAGCCGACTCCTGAGCAGGCCAAGCCGCGAGCACCCGAGCCGGCTCCCGCTCCCCGTGTCAAAATGGGTGATCTGGTCGAGCCGGGTCCGGGAGTCTCTCCGCCTCAGCTTGTCAACTTTTCCAAACCGGCGTATCCTCCCCTCGCCCGGACGATGCGGGTTGAAGGAGATGTCGTCGTTTCAGTTTTGGTCGACGAAAACGGCCAGGTTCAAGACGCGAGGGTGACGGAGCCGATCAGGCAAAAGGTCGGCATCAACGAGGCTGCCCTTTCGGCGGCCCGCTCCGCCCACTACAAACCCGCAACGAAGGAGGGGGTCCGAGTCAGAATGTGGACTCGCCTGAGGATTCCTTTCAAACTATGACGCGTGTTCCAAAGCGGTCACCGGCTTGGTGGCCTGCGGTGCGATTCGGAGGAAGAACGAGACGATGAGCCTTACCGACCAACAAAGGAAGTTTTACGAGAACACTCTCGCCGTGACCCGGCAGGAGATGGACGAGCTGGATCGTTTGATCGAGGAAGAGCTCGCAAAGGTCAAGGACCGTCTCGCCGAGCTCCAGAACGGCAAGAAGGCCTCGCGCCAGATGTACGACGCGGCCTGTATGCGACTCGGAATCGCCAACGATCTCGAGGCCGAAGAGGGTCATTCAGGCGACTGACGCTCGTTCATGGCCTGGTTCAGAAAGACGAAGAAGCCCAAGGCGGTCCGCATGGATCGGCCCCGCAGCACCGTGCCCGAAGGATTGTGGGTCAAGTGCGAGGGGTGCAAGGAGATCGTCTACTCACGCGACCTGGATCGCAACCTGCGGGTCTGTCCCAAGTGCGGTTATCACTTTCGCATCGACGCCCGCACCCGCATCTCCCTGCTGCTCGACGATCCCCAGCCGAAAGAGCTGTTCGCGGCGGTGAGCCCGGTCGATCCGCTGGGGTTCCGCGACAGCAAGCGCTACCGCGACCGCCTCAAGTCCTACCAGCAGGCGGTTGGCGAGCGCGATGCCGTGATCGTGGTGCAGGGAGCGCTGGAGGAGATCCCGGTGATCCTCGCCGCGATGGAGTACCGCTTCATCGGCGGCTCCATGGGCTCGGTGGTGGGCGAGAAGATCACCCGCGCCGCCGAACGCGCCCTGGAGCGGAAGTGGCCGCTGATCGTCGTCTCGGCTTCCGGCGGCGCCCGCATGCAGGAGGGCGTGCTGTCGTTGATGCAGATGGCCAAGATCTCCGCCGCCCTGGCCCGGCTGCGCACCGCCCGCCTGCCCTACCTCTCGGTGCTGACCGATCCCACGACCGGCGGCGTCACCGCCTCCTTCGCCATGCTGGGCGACCTCAACATCGCCGAGCCGGGCGCCCTGATCGGCTTCGCCGGGCCCCGTGTCATCGAGCAGACCATCCGCCAGAGTCTGCCCGAGGGTTTCCAGCGCAGCGAGTTCCTGCTCGACCACGGCTTCCTCGACCTCGTGATCGAGCGCTCGGAGATGAAGGAGACGCTCGCACGGTGCCTGCGGCACCTTTTGTAGAACCAAACGCCGTCCTCTCCCGCCTCGAAGGGCTGGGCATCAAGCTCGGCCTGGAGCGGGCCCGCGATCTGCTGGTGCGGATGGGCGAGCCGCAACGCCGGTTCCCCTCCGTCCTGGTGGCAGGGACCAACGGCAAGGGCTCCACCTCGGCCCTGCTCGCCGCCATGGCCGGAGCGGCTGGATATCGCACCGGGCTCTACACCTCTCCCCATCTCGAAAACGTCGAGGAGCGTCTGCGCATCGACGGCCGGGCCATCGATTCCGGCCGCCTGGGCACGATCCTGGAGGAGCTGGTGGGGCTCGCCGAGCGGGAGACAGGCTCGCCGCCTACCTACTTCGAAGCCGTCACCCTGGCTGCGTTCCGCTGGTTCGCCGAAGAGAAAGTGGATCTTGCCGTGGTGGAGGTGGGGCTCGGCGGCCGGCTGGACGCCACCAACCTCGCCGATCCCATCCTGTCGCTCATCACTCCCATCGGCTTCGACCACCGCGAGTTCCTGGGCGATACCCTCGCCGCCATCGCCCGCGAGAAGGCGGGCATCCTTCGCTCAGGGCGCCCCGCGCTGGTCTGGATCGAGGACGCCGAGCCCGCCGAGTCCGTGCGGACAGTAGCGGCCGAAGTGCAAGCGGACCTCCGATTCGCTTCGCGTGAGGTAAGAATCGAAAGTGTCGAGCCGCACGGCTGGGAGGGGCAGCAGATTCGATTGACGACGCCGCGAGAATACAACCTGGATTTGGCCCTGCTGGGGGATCACCAGGCAAAGAACCTGGGCCTGGCCGTGCGGGCGGCCGAGGCGCTGGCCGGACTTGGCTTCGACCGACTGTCGCCTACAGCCATCGCCGCCGGAGCCGCCGCCTGCCGCTGGCCTGGGCGGTTGGAGCCGATTGCGCTTCCTGGCGGCCGGCGGGTGCTCCTCGATGCCGCGCACAACGCGGATGGCGCGGCGGTGCTGGCCCGCTTCCTCCACCGTCTCGACGGTCCCGTCGATCTCCTTTTCGGGGTCCTGGAGGATAAGGACTACGGAGAAATGCTTCCCCGGCTCGCCGCTCACGCCCGTCACGTCGTCCTCACCCGCCCGGTCAGCCCGCGAGCGAAAGACCCTGCTGAGCTCCTCCCTCTGCTGGCCGGCCGCGAGGGCGTCGTCGTAGAGCCAGAGCCGGGCCGCGCCCTGGACCGTGCCCTCGCCCTGGGAGGCGAGGTGCTGGTCGCTTGCGGCTCGATCTACCTGGTAGGAGAGGTGCGGAAGGGATTGCGGGCTCGCTTCGGAGTGCCTGAGGCCCTCCTCTGAAGTTCAAGCAGGGCCGGCGAAGCGATCGGCAAGCCATGCCTCGGCCGCAAGCTCGTCGCGCGAAGAGAGGAGGAATCGCTCCCACGCCTTCTGCTCGTGCCAGACGGGCACCAGCTCCCAAACGCACAGCATGGGTTTGTGTGGCTCCTCCCGCGGCCAGAGCTTGAAGCTCTGCATGGCGTCGCCGTCCTTATAGAAGACGGTCTGCCAAATCTCGTTCGAGCTCCGCCACGTGCAGACGATGAGGAAGTAGAAGTCTGCCCCGCAGCGATGGAGCACCACGAAGCCCAGCCCGCTCGCCTCCAGCGAAGCCGACGTCAGCACGGAGCGCGCCAGCTGCGTCACCTCCTCGGGAATGGGCAGATCGTCCCGATGGAGCCCGTACCACTTGAGGACGGCCCCCGGCAATTCGAGGGGTTCGCCAGACGTGACGCGTTTGGGGTAGTGCCGGTACCCTGCGTCGACGCCGGAGTCTGTTTCGAGAATCTGCGCCAGGTGGGTTTTTACTGAGGTCATCGTCAAGTCCTCCTCTAGTGGCAGCCGCCAGCAACGCACCTTAGACTTATAGCTGGGGAGATCGTGCCGTCACAAGGGCCACATCCGGCGATTACTTCATAGCCACTTCGTGAAATCCCAAGGGAGAGACCATGAATCGCATCGGAAACACGCCGCTCTTTCGCCTCGAACGCCTGCATGAGGAGGGGAGCGCCGAGATCTACGTCAAATGGGAGGGCGCGAACCCGACCGGCAGCATGAAGGACCGCATGGCCCTCGCGATGATCGACGGAGCGGAGGCGCGGGGAGACTTGCGGCCGGGGGGCCGGGTGGTGGACTACACCGGCGGCAGCACAGGCAGCTCGGTCGCCATGGTCTGCGCTTCCCGCGGCTACCGGGCACATTTCGTCTCCTCCGACGCCTTCTCCGAGGAGAAGCTCCAGACGATGCGGGCCTTCGGCGCCGTCGTCGAAGTGATCCCCAGCGTCGATCGCAAGGTCACTCCCGAGCTGATCCAGGCCGGCCTGGCGCGGGTGCAGGAGCTTCGGGCCGAGCCGAATACCTTCTGGACCGACCAATTCAACAATACCGACAACCGGGCGGGCTATCACTCGATGGCGCAAGAGATCCTGGATGCGCTCGACGGCCGCTTCGACGAGTTCATCCAAGGAGTGGGCACCGGCGGCAGCTTCTCCGGCAACGCCGAGGTGTTCAAAGCCAAGGTGCCCGGCGTCCGCTGCCTGGCGATCGAGCCCGCCAATTCCCGCGCCCTCTCGGGTCATGGCCCTTACGGCGGCCACCGCTTGGAGGGGATGGGAGCGGGATTCGTGCCTTCGATCACCCGGCTCGACCTCGCCGACGAGATCATCGCCGTGACCGACGAGGACGCCTACCAGACGGCTCGCCGTCTGGCCCGAGAAGAAGGACTTTTCGCCGGGATCTCCTCAGGCTCCAACGTCTGGGCGGCCCTCCAGCGGGCGCGAGTGCTCGGGCCGGGTCGCCGGGTGGTGACGATCCTTTGCGACTGCGGGCTCAAGTATCTGCAGGGGGATTTGTTCCGCTGAGACTGTCGTCGACGGAGTGAAATCAATGCCGGGTAAGCCACGACAAATTGTCGCGATGGGCGGCGGCGGATTCTCCATGGAGCCGGAGAATCTGACGCTGGATCGATATGTGCTGGCTAAGGCCCACGCCTCAGAGCCTCGGGTCTCCTTCCTGCCGACGGCAAGCGGCGACGCCGACTCCTATGCGCTGCGTTTCTATGCGGCGTTTTCCGGTCTGCCGTGCCGGCCTTCCCACCTGATGTTCTTCCGCCGGACTCCGGATCTCCGGGAGCACGTGCTGAGCCAGGACGTGCTCTACGTCGGAGGCGGCAACACCAAGAGCATGCTGGGTGTCTGGCGCGAATACGGACTGCCGGAGATCCTGCGGGAAGCGTGGGAAGCGGGGGTTGTCCTCGCCGGGCTGAGCGCCGGGGCCATCTGCTGGTTCGAGCAGGGTTTGACGGATTCTTTCGAAGGAGAGCTTCGCCCCCTTGAATGTCTCGGCCTGCTCAAGGGGAGCGCCTGCCCCCACTACGATGGCGATCCGGCACGGCGCCCCACCTACCAAGGCCTCGTGCGCACGGGGGTGCTGCTGCCGGGGCTCGCCCTCGACGACGGCGCCGCCGTCCATTTCGTGGACGACGAAATCCAGGACGTCGTCGCCTCACGCCCGGGGGCTACGGCTTATCGGGTGGAAAAGAGAAATGGGGCCGTGCAGGAAGTAGCGCTGCCGGTGGAGTTTCGTTCCGAGCCCTAGAAACAAGGGACTCAAAGGACGGCAGGGACCTAAAGGACAAGAAATCCTCGGTGCCAGTGGAATCCTTTATCGCTGATGTCCTTGCAGTCCCTTTTGTCCCTCTTTGCTCTACATCAGCGGGTCATAGAGCGGAAACCGTTCGCAGAGCGTCCGCACCTTTGCGCGCACGCCCTCCTGGACCTTGGCGTCATCCGGAGCCCGCAGCACTTCGGCGATGAAGTCGCCGACTTGCGCCATCTCTTCCTCGCGCATGCCGCGGGTGGTCAGCGCCGCGGTGCCGAGACGCACTCCCGAGGCCACCAGGGGCGGGTTTTGATCGTAGGGAATGGTGTTCTTGTTCACCGTGATGGCCGCGGCTTCCAGCGATCTTTCGGCCACCTTGCCGGTGCTCCCGGCGCTCGCCACGTCGACCAGGCAGAGGTGGTTGTCGGTCCCGCCGGAGACGATGCGAAAACCGTTCGCCGTGAGGCGAGTCGCCAGCGCCCGGGCATTCGCCACGATCTGCTGCTGATAGGCGCGGAACTCGGGAGCTAGAGCCTCTTTGAACGCCACCGCCTTGGCGGCGATGATGTGCATCAGGGGGCCGCCCTGGAGACCCGGGAAGACGGCGCGATCGAGATCCTTGGCGAACTGCTCCCGGCACATCACCATGCCGGCGCGCGGCCCGCGAAGCGTTTTGTGGGTGGTCGTGGTCACAAAGTCGCAGAATGGCACGGGCGAAGGGTGGACGCCCGCCGCCACCAAGCCGGCGATATGCGCGATGTCCGCCATCAGCAGGGCTCCCACCTGGTCGGCGATGGCGCGGAAACGCGCGAAGTCGATCACCCGGCTGTAGGCCGAGGCGCCGCAGATGATCAGCTTCGGCCGCTCGGCGACGGCCAGACGCTCTGCCTCGTCGTAATCGATGGTCTCCGTCTGCCGGTCCACGCCGTAGGCCACGACACGGAAGTCGCGGCCTGAATACGAGAGGCGGTGGCCGTGGGTGAGATGGCCGCCGGAGGCGAGGTCCAGCCCCATCAGCTTGTCGCCGGGTTTCAGGAAACCGAAATAGACGGCCATGTTGGCCGAGGTGCCACTGTGGGGCTGGACGTTGACGTGCTCGGCACCGAAGATCTCGCGGGCGCGCTCGATGGCCAGCCGCTCCACCACGTCGACGTACTCACAGCCACCGTAGTAGCGCCGTCCGGGATAACCCTCGGCGTATTTGTTGGTCATCACGCTGCCGGCGGCTTCCAGCACGGCGCGGCTGACGAAGTTCTCGGAAGCGATCAGCTCGAGTCCGAAATTCTGGCGGGCTCGCTCGTCGGCGATGGCCTGGTAGACCTCCGGATCGACGGCTTTCAGGGATCGGTAATCGGACATTCAGAGGCTCCTCGGGACGGCGCCGGAAGCCGTCCCGAGCGGATTCCGGCAGTCGTGGTCTTGCAAGCACGAACAGCGCGCGAACGGGGATAACGGAGCGAAGGGGGCCGGCCCCTCGGGGGCATGAGTGGCCGGATCAGCTCTCTTTGGGCTCCTCAGGCTTGGACTCGTCCGGCGTCGCCGGCTCCGGTGCGGGTACCAGCTTCGCCTTTGGCTTGGGTTCCGCTTTCGGCTTGGGCTCCGCCTTGAGCTTGGGCGCCGGCTTCGGCTCGGACTCCGTCTTGGTCGCCGTGGCCTTCTTGGCGGCCGGAGCCTTTTTGGCGGCGGGCTTCTTGGTTTCGCCGGAGGGGGGCGGGGCGACCGCGGTGTTGGCGCCACTGGCAGAGCTCTCGGCCGCGGCGGCAGGCGGCACCTTTTTGGGAATGCGCTTGGAGCCGGTGGTGCGCTCCGTGCGGTTCTGATCTTCCAGCGATTGCTGTTTTTTCAGCCGTTTCGACCGGCGATGGCGCCGGCGCTTGAGTTGCCGATCCTTCTCTCTCATGTCCTCTCCTTGGCCAGCCCCAGCACTCGCGATGTAACGTTTCAGCGCTTTCCGGCGGTGTCAGCTTGCCGTACGGGCCGCCCGGTGTCAAGGAAACCGCTCACGGGCCGCTGCGGTCCCCTCATAAAGGAAGGTTGCCGTGCTTCTTCGGCGGCACGCTCGACCGTTTGGCCCCGAGCTGCCGCAACGCCCGTACGATCTCCGGCCGCGTGCGCCGCGGCTCGATGATGGCGTCGACAAAGCCGCGCTCGGCGGCGATATAGGGGTTCGAGAACTTGGCCCGGTACTCCGCCACTTTCTCCGCCCGCACCCGGGGCGCCTCGGCGCCGGCTTCGTCCAGCTCCCGCCGGTAAAGAATGTTGACCGCCCCCTCCGGGCCCATCACGGCGATCTCCGCCGTCGGATAGGCGAAGTTGACGTCGGTGCGCAGGTGCTTGCTCGACATGACGCAATAGGCGCCGCCGTAGGCCTTGCGGGTGATGACGGTGATCTTCGGCACCGTCGCCTCGGCGTAGGCGTAGAGGAGCTTCGCCCCGTGCTTGATGATGCCGCCATACTCCTGGTTGGTGCCGGGGAGGAACCCGGGCACGTCCTCGAAGGTGACGAGCGGGATGTTGAAGGCGTCGCAGAAGCGAACGAACCGCGCCCCCTTGAGCGAGGCGTCGATGTCCAGGACGCCTGCCAGCCAGGCCGGCTGGTTGGCGACGATCCCCACGCTACGGTTGCCCAGGCGGGCAAAGCCGACCACGATGTTGCGCGCATACTGCGCGTGCACCTCGAGGAACTTGCCATCGTCCACCACGGCGGCGATGAGCTGCTTGATGTCGTACGGCTTGTTGGGATCCTCGGGCACCAGGGTGTCGAGGGCCTCGGACTCGCGGTTGGGATCGTCGTCGCTGCTGGCCGGCGGCGGATCGTCGAGGTTGTTGCTGGGAAGATAGGAGAGCAGCTCGCGGATGGCAGCCAGACAGGCGGCGTCGCTCGTCACGGTGAAGTGGCAGACGCCGCTCTTCGCCGCGTGCGTCGAGGCGCCGCCCAGCTCTTCCTTGGTGACCTCCTCATGGGTGACGGTGCGGATGACCTCCGGGCCGGTGACGAACATGTAGCTCGTCTCCTCCACCATGAGGATGAAGTCGGTGATCGCCGGCGAGTAGACGGCGCCGCCCGCGCACGGCCCGAGGATGGCGCTGATCTGTGGGATCACGCCCGAGGCGAGGGTATTGCGCAGGAAGATGTCGGCGTAACCGCCCAGCGAGGCCACGCCTTCCTGGATACGGGCGCCGCCGGAGTCGTTGAGACCGATCAGCGGCGCGCCGTTCTCCATCGCGAGGTCCATCACCTTGCAGATCTTGGCGGCGTTGGTCTCCGAGAGCGAGCCGCCGAAGACGGTGAAGTCCTGGGCGAAGAGATAGACCAGCCGCCCCTCGACCGTACCGTAGCCGCAGACCACGCCGTCGCCGGGGATGGTGACCTTTTCCATGCCGAAATCGCGGCACCGGTGGGTGACGAGAGCGTCGATCTCGACAAAGGAGCCGGCGTCAAGGAGGAGCTCGACCCGCTCCCGGGCGGTGAGCTTGCCCGCCGCGTGCTGCTTGTCGATACGGTCCTGGCCGCCGCCGAGCTCCGCCGCGGCAAGGCGGCGCTTCAGCTCCTCGATCTGTCGGGCGCGGACGGGCGTGGTGGACGGCATGGCGCGGGGGATCTTACCGCATGCCTCACCGGACCGACTCTCACCCTCGCGATACAATCCGCCTCCCATGCCGTTCTCCCGTCTCGATGCCGCAGCCGTTGCCCGCACCCTCTCCCAGATCGCCGAGCAGCCCGAGGACGTGGTGGACGCTTTTTTCGAGCGCCGCGAGGAAGTGGAGGTGGCGCCGGAGGGCGATCCTGGGTCTTTGAGAGTGTGGCGGGAGGAGGGGTTCGCGGTGCGCCTGGTACGCGATGGGCACACCTGGCTCGCCTCGCGGGACGCCATCGAGCCAAAACCGTTCGCCGAGGCGTTGCGCCAGGTGGCGCGCGCCTTCTCCGCCGCCACCTATCCCGAGCCCGCACTGGAGGTCGGACCGCCGGAGCCGGTCGTCGCCCACGATCTCCTGGAGTTCCCTGCCGCGTTGTCGCGGGCGGTGCGCGCCCACCACGTGGGATTTCCCCTGCGCGTCGCCGTGCGCCGGCATCGCCGCTGGGTGCAGGTGGTGGGACCTCGCCTGGTGGCAACCGCCGAGCAGGAGAATTTCTTCAGCCTGACAGCCGAATCGACCTGGGGACGCTACGGCGCCCTGCTGACCCAGCTCGACGCCGCCGCTGCCGCGGAGGTTGCCGGCGCCGTGGTGGCCCTCTTCCGCACCCGCCAGTCCCAGCCGCCGGCTCCCGTGCGCGGCACCGTGGTCCTGGGGCCGGCGGCGGTCGCCGTGCTGCTTCACGAAGCGGTGGCCCACGCCCTGGAGGCGGACACGCTGGCACAGGGGGGAAACCCGGAAGCGGCGGTGGGAGTCGCCATGGCGGCGGCCTGCCTGGACGTGCTGGACGATCCGGCGGCGGCTCCCGAGGGCGTGCGGCGGACCACCGACGACGAGGGCGCGCCCGTTGTCCGCCGCTGGCTGCTGCGTGGCGGCATCGTCGAGCAACCGCTGGCCGACGCGCTCTGGGCGCGGACCTCGCCGGTGTTGCTGCCGGGCGCGGGCCGGCGTGGCACGCGCCACCTCCCGCCGGGTCCACGCTCCAGCCATCTGGAGGTCCTGGCCGGCGAAACGGCGCCGGAGGATCTGCTCGCCGGCGCCGAGGAGGGGCTCTACTTCGCCGAGGCCAGCCGCGGCCAGCTCGATCCCCTATCCGGCGAGTTCGTTCTCTATCTCCCCTTTGGCCAGCGCTTCCGGCGCGGCGGCCTGCACGAGGCCGTGGGCGCGTGCTCGCTGCGCGGCCGGGTGTCGGACCTGCTGACCCGGGTGGTGGCCGTGGGCGCCGAATCGCGTCCGGCCGGCGCCGGCTGGTGCGCCAAGGGGGGCCAAAAAATGCCGGTGTGGGCCACGGCGCCGGCGCTGCGGCTGGAAGGCGTCGAGGTGTCGCCGTGAGCCCGCCCGCCGAGATCAAGCTCGACGAGATCCTGCGCGCGCTGCTGAAGCGCCACCTGACGGACGCCGAGATCTACGTCAAGCGCGGACGCTCCCGGCGGCTGGAGCGGACGCCGGTCACCGAGACCTCCTCGACCAGTCAAGAGCGCGCCTGGGCGGTGCGAGCCGGCAACCGTCGCGCCTCCTTCTTTGCCGCCGCCACCGGCGATCCCTCGCCGGCCGGTCCCTGGCCCGAGCCGGCTCCCGGCCATTCCCTGGAGCTTCCCGAGCCGCAGGCTGTCCCAGGGTGGAACGAGCCGTCGGACTTCGATACTCCCCTGATCGGCGAGCGCGAGGGTCTCAAGCTTCTGGAGAGCCTGGGCCGCGAGCTGGTCTCCGAGTTGCCCGACTCCCGCTTGCTGAGGGCGGTGCTGGAGGACGGCTCGAGCGAGGCCGAGTTGGCCAACAGCCGCGGAGTAAGGGCAAGGACCCGGCAGCGCATCTCTACCTTATATATAGAGGCCGCGGGACCAGGCCGGCCCGCGGTGCAGGCGAGCCTCTACGTGGCGGCGCGGGAGCCCCGCCGTTTTCATCCCACGGCGCTCGCCCGGCGCCTGGCGGACCGCCTCGCCGTCGCCGCTGCCGGTGCGGCCCCGGAGCGCGATACGGGAGAGATCCTGCTCGCTCCCGTCGTGGCGGCCCGGCTGCTGGCCGGTTTGCTCCCCCTGCTGGTGGGACCCGGGCCGGGCAGCCGGCTGACCGGGGCCAGAGGCCGCTTCGGCAGCGAGAAGGTGACCTTGATCGACAACGGCCGCCTGCCTGGCGGCGCGTTCGAGGCGCCGGTGGACGGCGAGGGAGTGCCCACCCGCGAGGTGGTGCTGGTCGAGGAGGGAATCTTCCACCAGCCTCTCCTCGCCTGGTGGCAGGAGGTGGCGGCTCACGGCCAGCCCTCCGGCATCACCCGCCGCCCGGGCTGGCGCGACCTCCCCACGCCCGGTCCCACGCACCTCTTTCTCAAGCCCGATCCGCGCACCTCCGTCGCCGCGCTCCTCGGCTCGGTGAGCCAGGGCTACTACCTCATCGACGTCACCGGCGCCGGCCGGTTCGACTTGCCGGCGGACCGCTTCGCCCTCCCCGTCTGCGGCTTCGCCGTCGCCGCCGGCCGGGCCAGCGCCCCGGTCTCCGGCGCCTGGCTCTGCGGCGGCATCGGCGCGTTCCTGCGCGGCATCGCCGCAGTCGGCCGCGACCTCACTTTCCATCCGCTGGACGGGATGATCGGCTCGCCGACGGTGCTCGCCACGGGATTGGAGCTGCGGGCTGGGGCGGAGTAGGCTCTGGTCATGGTGCCTGACCCACTCATCACGTCCTCTCCAGAGCGGCTCAGTGGCACGCCGGTCTTCTCCGGCCGATCCTCTTGGCTCCTTCCCTCGCCGACTTCCCCTCGGTGACGCGCGAGCACGCCGTTGCGGTTCTGGGTCTGGCGAAACACGCCTGAGCTGTTGAATCCTCCCCCTCGCGGACGAATCACCTGTAAAATCGTCCGCGATGAGGACGAATTTACAGCGATTTCGGTTTTTGCGCCGCCAGCTCGGCCCATTCTCCAGCCCTCGCCTGATCCTCCTGACCGGCGCCCGGCAGACGGGGAAGACTACTTTGGCACGAGCCGTCTATCCTGATCTGGCGTACCTCAACCTCGACGCACCGGAGCAGAGGGAGGCGATCCGAGAGATCCGGGCGGACGCGTGGGCCACGACGGTGGGGCCAGCCATTCTCGATGAGGCGCAGAAGGAGCCGAGCCTCTTCGACAAGGTGAAGTTTGCCTTCGATGCCGGCCAGATCGCCCAGACCGTCCTTCTCGGCTCCTCACAGATCCTGATGCTGCAGCGGGTGCGGGAGACCCTGGCTGGACGAGCGTTTGTCTACGAGCTCTGGCCGCTGATGGCGAGCGAGCTCGTCCATGAGGCCAGGACCGACCCGGAGTCTCCCTTACTCGACCGGCTGTTCCGCGATCCTGGGACCGCCGACGAGATCTTCGCTGAGCTCTCCGCGGTCCGCCTGGGAGAAACGGCGACCCAGGCCGCGGCAGCCATCGAATATCTCCAGCACTGGGGAGGCATGCCGGCTCTCCTCCCTCTGCCGGACGTCGAGCGCGCCAAGTGGCTCCAATCGTACGATGCCACCTATCTGGAGCGGGACCTGGGAGACTTGACCCGGCTCGACGACCTCCTGCCTTTCCGGCGCTTCCAACAAATCTGCGCCCTTCGCTCGGGGTCTCTGTTGTCCTACTCCGGCCTAGCCCAGGATGCGGGGCTCTCGGCGACTACCAGCCGGCGCTACATCGAATACTTAAGGCTCTCCTACCAGGCGTTCCTGATGCCCCCGTACGCGACCAACCTCACCAGTGCGGTGGTCAAGGCTCCCAAGGTGTACTGGATTGATCTTGGGCTCTGGCGACACCTCACTCGCTATCAGGGACCGGTCACAGGGCAAGTCTTCGAGACCTTGGTGGTCACCGAGATTCACAAGTGGGTCAAGACCGCTGAGCTGCCGGTCGACCTGAGCTTCTATCGGACGCGATCGGGCCTGGAGATCGACCTCCTCGCGACCACATCGCACGGGGTCTGGGGGATTGAGGTCAAGGCCGGGCGCCAGCCGGGCCCGTCGGACTGGCGCGCACTGCGGGAGGTCGGCGAGGCTCTGGGCCCTGCCTGGCGGGGAGGTCTGGTGGTCTACTCCGGACCCGCGGTGAAGCGGCTCGACGCCAACATTTGGGCCGTCCCCGTCGACCGGCTGCTGGCCTGATTGGGCCGTTGTGCTACCATCCCGCCGCTCCGGGTCGTCACAGGCAGGCCGTTGATTTGTAACACCTCCGCAGGAGGGAGCGCATGGGGAAGGTCGACGCCGTCATCCGCTGGTTCATGCCCAAGGAAGAGCGGTTCCACGAGCTGTTCGCCAAGGACACGGCGAATCTGCTGCGGGCCGCCCGCCTGTTTGCGGATTTCTCTCAGGGGACCTCGATCGAGGTCCGCAGGGTCAAGGTGGCGGAGCTCAAGGACCGCGAGCACGAGGGCGACCGCATCACCCGCCAGATCTTCGACGCCCTGAACTCGACGTTCATCACTCCCTTCGACCGCGAGGACATCCGTTCGCTCGCCACCGACCTCGACGACGTCCTCGACTCGCTGGAGGGCGTGGCCCAGTACCTCGTCATCTTCGAGCTCGCCGAGGCCCCGGAAGGGCTGCGCCAGTTCGCCGACATCCTGGTGGAGATGGCGGGCGAGGTCGAGAAGATCACCGAGATGATCTGGAACCTCGCCAACGAGCGCAAGATCCACGAAGGCATCGTCCGCATCTCCGACCTGGAGAATCGCGCCGACGTCCTCCACAACACGGTGATCGCCGAGCTCTTCAAGTCCCGCGACCGCGATCCGATCGAGATCCTGAAGTGGAAAGAGGTCTACGAGGGACTGGAGAACGCCTGCGACCAGTGCAAGGAGTACTCGCACGTCGTGGGCAACGTGATCGTCAAGAACGCCTGAGGCCTTAGCTCAAAGTCAACTCTGATGACCCTGCTCGTCCTCATCGTCCTGGTCGCCCTCGCCTTCGATTTTCTCAACGGTTTCCACGACGCGGCGAACTCCATCGCCACCGTGGTTTCGACGCGGGTGCTGTCGCCGCAGAAGGCGGTGATCTGGGCGGCGTTCTTCAATTTCGTCGCCGCCTTCGTGCTCGGCACGCACGTCGCCAAGACGATCGGCAGCGGCATGATCGACCTGTCGGTGGTTACCCGGGAAGTGGTGCTGGCGGGGCTGATCGGTGCCATCCTCTGGAACCTCATCACCTGGTATTACGGCCTGCCCGTCTCCTCGTCGCACGCCTTGATCGGCGGCTATGCCGGAGCTGCCATCGCCAAGGCTGGCTGGAGCTCCATTCTCGTCGCCGGCTGGACGAAGACGCTGCTGTTCATCGTCCTGGCGCCGCTGATCGGCATGATCCTGGCCTTCTTCCTGATGGTCATGGTCAGCTGGATCGTGCGCAGCTGGCGGCCGTCGCGGGTGGACCGCCGCTTCCGCGGCATGCAGCTCCTGTCGGCGGCGGCCTACTCGCTGGGCCACGGCGGCAACGACGCGCAGAAGACAATGGGCATCATCACCGGCCTGCTGGTGGCGGCCGGGTACCTCAAAGAGTTCAGGGTTCCCCTCTGGGTGATCCTCATCAGCCACGCGGCCATCGCCTTCGGCACGCTTTTCGGCGGCTGGCGCATCGTCAAGACCATGGGCACCAAGATCACCAAGCTGCAGCCCGTCGGCGGCTTCTGCGCCGAGACCGCGGGCGCCATTACGCTGGTCGGCGCCACTCTCGCCGGCATCCCCGTCTCCACCACCCACACCATCACCGGCGCCATCGTCGGCGTGGGCGCCACCAAGCGCCTCTCGGCGGTCAAGTGGGGAGTGGCGGGCCGCATCGTCTGGGCCTGGGTGCTGACCATCCCCATCGCCGCCGCGGTCGCGGCGGCATCGTACCTGATCATTTCGCGGCTGCTCTGAGGACGGACGCGTCCTCTGGAAAGGATAAAGGACGACAAGGACTCCAAGGACGACAAGGCCAGGAGAATCCCCGGTATCGGTGGCGTCTGTAATGTCTTTTTGATCCTTGATGTCCTTTAGATCCTTTTTTCCAGGCTGGAACGCGACCTGCATCCCGGCGCCAGCGTTCGGGTTACCATGCGGAGAGAGCCGGCCTATGACGATCTCGTTCCTGACCCTGTTCTTCGGGCTCATCTCGGGTCCGCTTCCCGTGGAGGTGGCGGTCAGCGGACCGGTGGCGGCCGTGGAGCTGACGGTGGACGGCAGGGCGCCCGTCCGCCTGGCCGCGCCGCCATGGAAGAAAACCCTCGACTTCGGCCCTGAGCTCGCTCCGCACCGCGTCCTCGCCCGCGCCCTCGACGCCCGGGGGGAGGAGCTGGCGCGTGCCGAGGAGTGGGCGAACCTCCCCCACCCCGAAGCCAGGGCGGAGATCGTCCTCGAAGGCGGCAAGGCCGGTCCGCCTTCCGCCGCCCGGGTGGCCTGGACCAACGTCTTGGGAGAGACGCTGGAGTCCGCGTCGCTGACCTTCGACGGCCGACCCTTGAAGCTGGACGGGACGGGGAGGGCGGCGCTGCCGGCCCACGACCTGCGGTCGCTCCACATCCTGGCCGCCGAGGTGCGCTTCATGCCCGAGCGGACGGTGCGCGCGGACGCGGCCTACGGAGGACAGTACGGCAGCGAGGTCTCGACCGAGCTGACGGCGGTGCCGCTGCGGGTCCGCTCCGGCGCCCTGCCGCCGCCGAAGGCGTTGGGCGGCTGGCTCACCAGCGGGAGCCGGCCGCTGTCCGTCGCGGCCGTGGAGGAGGGGCCGGCGCAGCTCTTCGTCGTCTGCGTGCCGGGCTCCCCGGAGATGGAACAAAAGCTCGGCCGCATCGGGGCGCGGCCCGACGACTTCGAGCTGCTCCTCGGCAAGGAGGACCGCGTCCGCTTCCTCCACCCCTCCCCCAACCCGGTCGCGGGCTCGGACGAACCGCGGGACCTGTTCAGCCTCTCCGGCGCCTACACCACCGCCGAAGTCGGATTGCAGGGTCTGCTGCGGGGCGTGGGCGAGAACGGGGGCACCAAGCGGATCGCCGACGCCGTGGCCGTGGCCGGCCTGGAGGCCACCAGCGAGAACCGCCGCCGCACCGTGCTCCTCGTGCTCAACGGCGACGAGCGGGACGCCGGCGGCTACGACGTCGCCGCGGTGCGGCGCTACCTGGCCGCGATCCGTGTCCCCCTCTTCGTCTGGACCCTGAGCCGGCCGGCGCGCGGCTCCTTCGCCGCGTCCTGGGGGCCCTCGACGGACGTCTCGTCGGCGCAGGGCCTGCTCCGCGCCTTCGAGGAGCTGCGCATCGAGCTCGGAGCGCAGCGCATCGTCCTCGTGGACGGCCGCCACCTGCCGCAGTCCGTGGCCCTGGGACCGAAGGCCCGCGGCGTCGAGCTGGCGGGGATGGCCAAGTCCCCCTGAGCCATGACGATCTCGTTCCTGACGCTCTTCTTCGGGCTGATCTCGGGGAGCTATCCGGTCGAGCTGGCCGTCAACGGACCGGCGGCCGCCGTCGAGCTGACGGTCGACGACCGCGCCTCGGTCCGGCTGCAGGGACCGCCCTGGAAGGCGAAGATCGATTTCGGCCGCGAGCTCGCGCCTCACCGCATCGTGGCCCGCGCCCTTGACGCCGAGGGAAAAGAGCTGGCCCACGTCGAGGAGTGGGCCAACCTCCCCCATCGCCTGACCAAGGTCGAGATCCTGCTCGAAACCGTCAAAGGCGACGTGCCGCGAGCAGCGACGATCGTGTGGACCAACCTCAAAGGGGAGAAACCCGAATCCATGTCCATGACGTTTGACGGCGTCCCCCTGAAGCTGGATTCCGCTGGCCGGGCGGACCTTCCCGCTCACGATCTCAAGACGATTCATGTGCTCGCCGCCGAAGTCCGCTTCTCGGCCCTGCGGACGGTGCACCGGGACGTGGCCTACGGTGGCGAGTATGGGAGCGAGGTTTCGACCGAGCTCACCGGCGTGCCACTGCGCATCCGATCCGGCAGACTGCCGTCGCCGGACAAGCTCGCCGGCTGGCTGGAGGCCGGCGGCCGGCCGCTGACCGTGGCGGCGGTGGAGGAGGGACCGGCGCAGCTCTTCGTGGTGCGCGCCGCGACGCTCACCGAGATCGGCTCGAAGATGGGCAGCATCGGGATGCGAGCCAAGAGAAGCCCCTACGACTTGCAGCTCGGCCGCGACGACGAGACCCGTTTCGTGCAGCCGGTGCCACAGCGGGTCGAGGGCTCGGGTGAGCTTTCGGATCTCTTCGACGTCTCTCCGGTCTATACTGCCCGCGATGCCGGACTACCTTTCACGCTCAAGGATTTCGGGCGGCTGGTCAGCTCCCTCCACTCGACCCCCGCGCCGGAAGCGATCCGCATCGCCGACGCCGTCGCCGTCGCCGGTCTCGAAGCGATGACGGAGAACCGCCGCCGGGCCGTGCTGCTCCTGCTCTCCGGCGATGAGACTCACGATGCCAGCCGCTATGGCGCCGAGACCGTGCGGCGCTTTTTGACCACGATCCGTGTGCCCCTCCATGTCTGGACTTTGAACCCGCAGGGCGCGGGATCGATCGCCGCAGCCTGGGGAACGGCGGCCGAGGTCAAGTCGGCGACGAACCTCACCGCGGCGGTCTCCGCGCTACGCCGCGACCTCGACTCGCAGCGCATCGTCATGGTCGACGGCCGCATCCTTCCCCAGACCATCCGCCTTGGGCCGGCGGCCCAAAGAGTGGAGCTGGTGGCGGGAGGACCTCCATGATCGCCTTCGTCACCCTGCTCCTCGGCCTGATCTCCGGGATTTATCCGATCGAGGTCCGAGTGGCAGGAGGCGTGGCCTCGGTGGAGTATCAGCTCGACGGCGCGCCCGTCGCGCACCTGGCGGGTCCGCCGTGGGTCGCACGCATCGACCTGGGCACCGAGCTGCGGCCGCGGGAGCTGACGGTCAGGGCTCTCGGCGCCGACGGCCAGGAAATCGCTCGTGCCTCCCAGTGGCTCAACCTGCCGCGGCCGCCCGCGGAGGTGGAAATCGTTCTGGAGAAAGGCGCGGAAAGCGCTCCCAAGGCGGCGCAGCTCAGTTGGCAGAGCGTCAACGGCGTCAAGCCGGCGTCCATCGGCCTCAATCTCGACGGCAGGCCGCTGAAGGTGGACGGTAACGGCAGGGCGCTCCTGCCTCCGGCGGATCTCAAAGTCCTGCACGTGCTCACCGCCGAGCTGTGGTTCCCGCCTGGGCTGCTGGCGCGTAAGGACGTGGCGTTCGGCGGCGAGTACGGCAGCGAAATGTCGACCGAGCTGACGGCTGTGCCGGTGCGGCTGCGCACCGGGGCAGAGCTGCCGGCCCCCAAGGGGCTTCAGGATTGGTTTACCGCCGCCGGCCAGCCGGTCTCCGCTGCCGCCGTCGAGGATGGGCCCGGCAAGGTGATCGTCGTCCGCGTTCCCGCCAGCCAGGAGGTGCTCCACGAGCTGGTGCCTCGCCTCCTTCGCCCTTCCTTGCCGACTATGCGTCCCAAGATGCCGCTGGGAGAAGATGACAGCGTTCGCTTTCTTTCCCTTTCCAGCAGCAAATTCCACGGCTCCAAGGTTCCCTCCGAGCTGTTCGACATGTCCAAGCAGCTCACTCGCGCCGACGGCGGCCTCTTCTGGCTGCTCACCAACCGCCGGCTGCTCAAGGAGGTGAAGGGACCGGCGCTACGAATCGCCGACGCCGTCGCCGTCGCCGGCTTACAGGCCCTCGTGGACAATCGCCGCCGGGCCGTGGTGCTCGTCCTGGGCGGCAGCGTGCGAGACTCCAGCCATTACAAGCCGGAAACCGTGCGGCAATACCTGGATTCCGTCCACGTTCCTTTCTTTGTCTGGAATCTCAACGGCTCGTCCACCCCCGCTGCCCGAGACTGGGGCGGTGGTGAAGACATCTCGACGCTGGAAAAGCTGGAGCTGGCGGTCGACCATCTGCGCACCGCCCTCGACTCCCAGCGCATCGTCTGGCTCGAAGGCCGGCACCCGCCGCAATCGATCGCTTTGACTCCCGCCGCGCGCGGCGTCGAGCTGCCTGAAGCGCCACAGAAACCCTGAACACGGCTGGTCAGCCGGCGATCTCGGCGACCGCCTCCAGCAGCCGGTCGACTTCCTCGCGGGTGTTGTACATGACGATGCCGGTGCGGATCAGGCCGCCCTTCTCCGCCAGGCCGAGGGCCTCGACGGGGCGCAGGGCGAAAAAATGGCCGTCCCAGACCTGGAGACCCTGGTCCCCCAGGCGGCGGGCGGCCTCGGCAGGATGAATGCCGTCGACGGTGATGGAGACCGTGGGCGCCCGCGTTGCTGAAAAATCCGGCCCCCAGGCGGTGACGCCGGGGATGCACCGCACCTCGTTGTAGTAGTAGGCGCCAAGCTCGTGCTCATAGGCGGCGATGCCGTTCATGGCGGAGACGAGCCGCTGGCGGAGCGTCTCCCCTTCTCCCCACGCCGCTAGATACTCCACCGTCGCCTTCACTCCAACGAGAGCGGCGTGATTCAAGGTCCCCGTCTCGAACCGCCAGGGAGCCTCCTCGTCCTGGGTGCGGAGCCGCTCCGCGGGCAGCTGCTCGAGCAGGCCGGGCCGGGAGTAGAGGATGCCCACGTGGGGGCCATAGAACTTGTAAGCCGAGCAGAGGAGAAAGTCGGCGTCCAGCTCCTGAACGTCGAGCGGCAGGTGAGCGGCGTAGTGGACGGCGTCGAGTAGCAGCCAGGCGCCGGCCTGCCGGGCCAGGCGCCGGGCCAGGGCCACGTCGGTGACCGTGCCCAGGGCGTTCGACGCCATGACCACCGCCACCAGCCGCGTCCGCGCTGTGACCTGGCGGGCGAAATCGTCCGGATCGAGGGTGCCGTCCGGCCGCATCGCCACTTCGCGAACGGTGATCCCCCGGTCCTGCAACGCGAGCCATGGCCCTCGGTTGGCCTCGTGATCGAGCTGGGTGATGACGATCTCGTCGCCCGGCGCCATCGTCTTCACCAGGGCGTGGCTCAAGGCGTAGTTGAGCGTCGTCATGTTCTGGCCGAAAGAGACCTGCCGCCAGCTCGGCGCGCCGAGGAACGCGGCCACGGCCTCCCGGGTCTCGTGGAGCAGGCGATCCGAGTCCCGCGAGGTCGGAAACTCGCCGTGCGTGTTGGCGTTCGACGTCCGGTAGCAGCCGGCGATGGCGTCGATCACCGTCTCCGGGACCTGCGTCCCCGCCGGGCCATCGAGGAAAGCCAGGGCATGGCCGTCGACGACTCGCCCCAGGGCCGGAAAGTCCCGGCGGGCGCGCTCACAGTCCGCTGCCGTGAAGGCCATGCTCTCTTGCGGCCGGCCCCTAGCGGTCCCGGCCCACCCGTGCCAGCCGCGGCGGCGGTGAGCTCGGCACCACCAGGTCCAGCCGCCCGGTGCTCTGGAGGCCGGGCCGGTAATAGACACCGCCCGGCGGCGGCGTGATCACCGGGGCCGGCTGACCGCCGTCGTTCTGCACGTCGGGCTCTTCGGTCGGCACTTCCTGGATCACCGGTTCCGGCCGATTCCATTGGCGCAGGCCGCCGGCGCCCGGCGGCTGGCGAGCGGAGGAAGGCGACATGGGCCGGGCCGCCCCGGATGGCACGGCCTGGCCGGAGGGACTGTTGCGGTTGAGATCCCGCTCGCGCAGCACCGTGGAGCTCTTCGCGCCCGGCTGGAGCGGCACCGGCCGGTTGATTCCGGCGGGAGGCACGGGAACCGGTTTCGGCGGCTGGCTGGCGACCTTCGAGTCCTTGCCCGGATCCGGGGCCGCGGCGGGAGGCGGCACCAGGAGCGCCGCGATGCGGCCGGCGTCTTCGTAGACTTTCGGCGCCTGCGGCTGAGCGACGTCGCTACGGTAGGCGCGCAGCATGGCCTCGGTCAGCAGCTTGTTCTCGACGATGTGGGGATTGACCTCGGGGAAAGCGAGCTGAGGATCGAGCGAGAAGGCGCGGGCATAGGCATCGATGGCCCGCGACGGCTGGCGCTGAGCCTCGTGGATCGATCCGATCTGATAGTTGGCCCAGGCGTGGGTGGGATCCACTTTCACCGCCCGCTGGTAGAGCGGCATCGCGCCCTTCAGGTCGCCGCGCTGTTGCAGCAGCACTCCGAGATTGAACAGGGCCGACACCTTGTCGGGATCGAGCTCCAGGGCCCGGCGATAAGCGGCCTCGGCCTCGGCGGGCTTTTGCGCCATGAGCAGCAGGTTGCCCAGGTCGTTGAACACCGCGGCGTCGTTGGGCCGCTCGGTCGTCAGACGCTTCTGCACCTCGATCGTCTTGGCGAGGTTCGTGGGCGCTGCCGCGACGGAGGTGACCGCGGTGATGGCGGCGACCGCGGCGACCGCGGCGAGGGAAAAGGCGATGATCCTATGGGTCCAACTATGCACCGTGATCTCCTTACGTGCCCTCGCGAGTTGCGACGGGCCGGGCTTTGAGCTTCACCTTGCCGTCTTCCGAGGCCAGCCGGAACTGTACCTCGGAGCATCCCGTCTTGTCGCGGATGGCGGCCACCTGGCGCGCCAGGTAGGTTTGAAAGCTGTCGAGGTCGAAACGAGGGGAGTCTCCCGGCGCGGCGGCGAGACCCTGATAGAGCGCCGCCGCGGCCTCCGGGTTGACGCGCTCTCCGAAAAGAATCCCCTCGAACGGGTCGTAGCGGCGCTCCACCGCGGGCGGCGCGTGCCGCGCTGCCTGATGGCGCCCCTCTTCGAGGTCGCGCAGACGGCGGTTGAAGAGCTCGTTGTAGCTGTTGAACCGGGCTTCGAGGTCGCCCAGGCGGAAGCTGTCGACGGCGGTGGTCAGATTGACGCCGCGCAGTTGGCGGAGCTGCGTCTGGACGCGGCCGCGCAGCTCGTCGGGCGGTGAATGCAACGAGCCGTTGAAGAAACGCTCGAAGTCGACGCGGAGCTGCTGGAGATCGCGGTTGAGAGCGTCGAGAGCGTCGCCGAACGACGGCTGGCGCACAGGCAGCGCAGGGCCCCCCAGGCCGGGCGGCCGGATAGGCTTGAGCGCCGTCCCTTGAGCCGGCAAAATTCGCGCGCCTCCCCTCGAGCTTCGCTTGGGGTCCACGGATCTCCTAGAATGCTGTCGGACCGATGATGGAAAGCTCCGAATTCTCCGATGCCCGGCGGGGTCTGCCGTCGCTCGACCGGCTGCTCAGCCATCCGGCGGTCACGAGTCTCATCTCATTATACGGGCGAGAGCACGTAACCATCCAAGCACGCCGGGTGGTCGACGAGCTGCGGGAGCGTCTGGCGGCCGAGCCACCGCTCACCGCCGAGGCGGCGGACGCGGCAGACACGGCGCTGGCCGCCCTGCCGGCCGCCATCGCCGCCGCGGTCGAGGCCGCTCTCGGCGGACCTTTACGCCGGGTGCTCAACGCCACGGGCATCTATCTCCACACCAATCTCGGGCGGGCTCCCCTGCCGCCCGCCGTCGCCCGCAGCCTGCCGCCGATGCTGGACGCCTACTGCGACCTTGAGCTCGATCTCGCCACCGGCCGGCGCGGCCAGCGCAACGGGCGGGTGGAGCGCCTGCTCACCGCCCTCTGCGGCGCCGAGGCCGCCCTGGCGGTCAACAACAACGCCGCCGCCCTGGTCATCGCCCTGGCAGCGCTGGCGAAGGACCGCGAGGTGGTGGTTTCCCGTGGCGAGCTGGTGGAGATCGGCGGCTCCTTCCGCATTCCCGAGATCATGGCGGCCGCCGGCGCCCGCCTGGTGGAGGTGGGAGCGACCAACCGCACCCGGCTCGCCGACTACGAGGCGGCGGTGGGGCCCGCCACGGCGCTGCTGCTCAAGGTCTTCCCCAGCAACTTCCGCCTCTCCGGCTTCGTCGCCTCGGTGGAGCCGCGGCAGCTCGCGGCGCTGGGGGCTCGGGCCGGCGTGCCGGTGCTGGTGGACGAGGGCAGCGGCCTGCTGCGGCCACGGACGGAGCCCCAGCTCGCCGGCCATCCGAGCCTGGCGGAGCTCGTCGAGCAGGGAATCGATCTCGCCTGCGGCAGCGGCGACAAGCTCCTCGGCGGCCCGCAGGCCGGCCTGCTGGTAGGCCGCGCCGCGCTGCTCGCCCGTTGCCGGCGCCATCCGCTCTACCGCGCCCTGCGTCCCGACCGCACGGCACTGGCGGCGCTCGAAGGAGTCCTGCGGCTGCACCTCACCGGCGCCGCCCTGCCCCTGGACCGCATGTGGCCCGACCCCGAGACCCACCGCGGCCGTCTCGAGCGGGCCGCCGCCTCCCTGGGCGCCGAGATCGTCGCCGCCGCCGCCTTCCTCGGCGGCGGCTCGGCGCCTGAGGCCCCAATTCCCGGCGAAGCGCTGGCCCTGCCGGGAGACGATGCCCTCCTGGCCCGCCTTCGCCTCGGAGATCCCTCGGTCGTCGGCTACCTGCGCCAGGGCCGTCTGCTCCTCGATCTGCGAACCGTCGATCCCGAGGACGACGAAGCCCTGATCGCCGCCGTCCAATTCGCTCTCCAAAATCCAAAATCCAAAATCCAAAATGCCTAAGGGCCGCATCCTGATCGTCGAGGACCGCGACTCCCTGCGGCGCATGCTGGAGGCCGCGCTGGGCCAGGAAGGCTATGACGTGGCCGCCGCCGCCGACGGCCGGGGCGGCATCCGGCTGCTCGCGGCCCGCCCTTTCGACTTCGTCCTCACCGATCTCAAGCTTCCCGACGTTTCAGGGCTGCGCGTGCTGGAGGCCAGCCGTGCCGCCCAGCCCCGGGTGCCGGTCGTGGTGCTCACCGGCTACGGCACGGTGGGGGCGGCGGTGGAGGCGATGAAGCTCGGCGCCTACGATTTCCTGGAGAAGCCGCTGGAGCTCGACGACCTGTCGCGCCTCATCGAGCAGGCGCTGGGGGAACGCGACGAGTCGGCCGTCTTCCACGCTCCGGGGGCGCCGGCCCTGGTGGGCGCCCACCCGCGCTTCCGCGCCGCCCTCCGGCTGTTGCAGAAGGTGGGTCCCAAGGAGAGCAACGTCCTCCTCACCGGCGACAGCGGCACCGGCAAGGAGCTTTTCGCGCGATCCATCCACGGCTTGTCGCCGCGCCGCAACGGGCCGTTCGTGGCGCTGAACTGCGCCGCCATCCCCGAGTCGCTGCTGGAGAACGAGCTTTTCGGCCACGACAAGGGCGCGTTCACCGGCGCCGACCGCCGGGTGGCGGGCCGCTTCGAGCTCGCCGAGGGCGGCACCCTCTTTCTCGACGAGATCGGCGAGCTCCCCTCGGGGGTCCAGGGCAAGGTGCTGCGGGTCTTGGAAGAGCGTACTTTCGAGCGCGTGGGCGGCGGCCGCACCCTGCGCGCGGACGTCCGGCTGGTGGCGGCCACCAACCGCGATCTGGCCGCCATGGTGGAGAGCGGCGAGTTTCGCGCCGACCTCTTCTTCCGCCTCAACGTCTTCCCCATCGACCTGCCGGCCCTCAAGGAGCGGGCCAGCGACATCCCGCTCCTCGCCCGTCACCTCCTGGTGGAGATCGCCCACCGCCATCACGCCGAGCCGCCGCGCCTCGAGGAGGCGGCCGTCGAGCTGCTGGCGGCCCAAGACTGGCCGGGCAACATCCGCGAGCTGGCGAACGTGCTGGAGCGGGCGGTAATCCTGGCGGAGGGGCCGCTGCTGCGTGCCGCCGACCTGCAGGCCCTGCTGCGGCCTCTCGTGGCGCCGAGCGAGCGGGAGAGCTTGAAGGAGGCCCTCGTCGCCGCGGCGGGCGACAAGCGGCGGGCGGCGGAGATCCTGGGGATCGGCTACCGCGTGCTGTTGCGCAAGGTCAAGGAGCACGATCTGGAGGGCGTTCCCAAGTACCGGCAGTAGCCGACCGAGAAACACTCTTGGTACCGATCGTAACGATCCAGCGCCCTCGCGCGATCGGCAAAAATGGCCGGATTGTCCCCTTGAATCCTTTATTTGCAATGGGTTCTCGCATCCTGCGGACCCTGGCACCGAGCCTGCACTCCGACACTAACGCCGGCACTTATCAAGGAGCTTCGATGAACTGGCCCAAGGGGTTTCGAGGAAAGTCGGGTTTCTCGCTGGTCGAGCTGTTGGTCGTCCTGGCGGTGGGCATGATCCTCGCCCTCGCCAGCTACCCGGAGCTCGCGCGGTACTACGTGCGCAGCCAGCTCGAGGGAACCGTCCACCAGGTCGCGTTGATGATGCAAAAGGCGCGCTTTCAAGCCATCAAGGCGAACGCCGTGACCCAGGTCTGCGCCGACACGACGACGAAGCAGATCTCGGCCACCCGGGGAACGACGCTCATCTCTCAGGTAGCGCTGCCCAAGGCGGTCACTTTTGGGGCGCCGAGCCCGCAGGTTGCGATCACCGTCACCGCCAACTGCTTCAACTTCAACCCGGACGGATCGGCGGACGTGGGCTCGTTCCGGGTGGTGGACAACAACAGCAACTACCTGGAGGTGCGGGTCGATTCCTCGGCGACGGCCCGCGTCCAGGTGCGGAAATGGGACACCACGGACAGCCAGTGGTACACCCGCGGTCAAGGAGGCAAGGCATGGACATGGAACACCGGCAAGCTCTTCTAGGGCGAACCTCCCGCCTGGAAGCCAGCGGCCCGGTTGCGGCTCGGGCGCGCGGAGAGAAGGGGTTTTCGCTGATCGAGGTGTTGATCGCGGCGGGCATCTTCCTCATCGTCGCCCTGGGCATCGTGCCCTTCTTCACCCAGGCGATCGTCAACAACCGGGCGGGCGCCGACTACACCCAGTCGACGAACTTTGCCAAGTCTGAGCTCGAGCGCCTGTTCTCGCTGCCGATGAGCAGTCCGGCTCTCCAGGTCACGACCGGATCCTCGGCGGTCACTGTCGCCTACTACTCGAAGGCAACTCAAACCTGGGTCAACCCGCTCCCCGGCACCGATGTGGCGCTTTGGACCCGCACCGTCACCATCCGCCAATTCGGCCTCAACGGCTTGCTGACCGGCGGCGCTCCAGGCGACGCCCTTGCCGCTGGAACACCCACGGCTTTCGTCCACGCCAGGCAGATCCAGGTGAACGTCGTGAGCGGCCGTGCCGGTGGACCCCTCGGCGGCGGCAAGCAGGTCACCCTGTCGGTCTTCAAGACTTTTTGAGGAGCTGCCGAATGAATCCGCATCGCGATCCTGCCGCCCCGGCTTCTGCCCAGGACGGCTTCACTCTCGTCGAGCTCCTGGTGGCGCTGGCGGTCACCGTCATCGTCGTGCTCGGCATCCTCATGCTGTTCGACTTCAACAACAAGCTGACGCGAGTGCAGACGAACGTCGCCGACATGCAACAGTCGGAGCGCATCGCCCAGTACGACATGGTGAGGATGGCCCGGATGGCAGGCCGCGGCGGCCTGCCGGTGAGCGCCGCCGCTCCCCCTGGGAACTCGGCGGCCTTACTGCCGGCGGGATCCGGAGTCAGGGTGCTCAACAACGCGCCGGCCAACACCTTTCTCGTCGCCGGCGACAACACGACGCCCAAGGTCCTGGCCGGGACGGACGTCCTGACTCTGCGCGGCGCTTTCTCGACGCCGATCTACCAGCTCGCCTTCACCAATCCGGCGGCCTTTACCATGACCGGTCCTGGCACCCCGACGACGACCACCGCCACCGGCGGCAGGCTCCAGCTCTGCAACCTGACGCCCACCGGGACGGCTCAGGATCTCACTACCCTGACCGCGCTCATCGATCTGGCCGCGGCCGGCAAGGTACGGAAGGAAGCGTTGATCCTGGTCAGTCCGGTGGACGACGGCATTTATTCGATCGTATCGCTCGATCCCACGACCTCGACCAAGGTGGCCGCGACCTGCGCCACCGGTGGCGTCACGCTCGCTTTCAACAGCGACCGCACCGATCCCCAGGTGATCCTCTACCGTGCCCTCTATCCGGCGCCCGCCACCGGAAACCTGAACTCCGGGCTGACCAGTATCGCCTACGTGGGTCTGCTGGAGGAGTACCGCTACTACGTTCGCGAGGACCACGCGATCTCGGGCAACGCCGCCAGCGACCTGACTCCCGTGCTCTCCCGCGCCCGCTTCTACCCCGGGACCGACCAGGCCTACGCGGCCGACAACACCAACCTCAAGCAGGACATCGCCGACGGCATTCTGGACCTGCAAATCGCCTTCGGCATCGACGCCGACGGCGACGGCCAGCTGTTGGAGGATCTGGCCAATGCGAAGAACGACGAGTGGTTGGGCAACGATATTGCCGACACTCCGATCACCGGCGATCTGAAGGCGATCCGCATCAGCACGCTGGCGCGAACCAACCGCCGCGACCCGGCCTACGTGCCCGCCGTCTCGGGCACCGCCGCAGAGAAGCACCTGATCTCCAATGTCGAAGACCACGTCTACAGCACGACCGACATCAACGATCCGGTCAACGGCTACGACGCCGCCAATTTCCAGGGCAGCATGGGACGGCTGTATCGCCGCCGCGTGCTGCAGACCGTCGTGAACATAAGGAACCTGTCCCAATGAGCAAGAACGAAACCTCGGCCCATCGCTCTTCCAGCCGCGTTTCCGGCGGTTTCTCCGGCGAGACGGGCAGCGCCTACGTCCTGGTGCTGCTGGTGCTCCTGGTCCTGACGCTCCTCGGCCTCGTCCTCGCCTTCATCACCCAGAGCGAGGTCGAGGTGGGGGCCAACGAGCGCACCGTCAACCGGGTCTTCTACGGCGCCGAGGCCGGCGTCACCGTCGCGGTGACCAACCTGCTCGTCGCCAACGACCGCACGGCCCAGAACCTGACTTTCATGGACCCGGGCTCGACCAGCCTGGGAACCCATGTGACGATTCCGGCGATGGTGGAGATCAACACCGGCCCGTGCAACCTCTGTGAAATCAACCAGGGCAGCAACTATCAGAACATTACCCACGAAGTCGTCGTGACCGCGACCCGCTTTGGCGTCAATAGCGGCGGCGTGGAGACGGTCCTCGCCACCAAGAACCTGGACATGATGGTGGAGTTTCAGCCGTTCAGGGAAGTGCTCGACGTCACGCCAGATCTGCCCTCGTACAAATAGGTTTCGGTAGCCTTATCGGATTCCGCCATAGAGGAATCCAGGAGATCGTCATGTCACGCGAACGCCGTCGTCAAACCTGTTGGTCCCTGCTCCCCGCGGTCCTGTTGCTCGCCCTTGGGATGTTGCTTTGGACTCCGGCCCGGCCGGCCTGGAGCGACGACCGCGACCTGTTGCGCCAGTCGGCGGGCAACCCCTACGTCTTCGTCATCCTGGACACCTCGGGGTCGATGAGCGAACAGCCGGGGAGCAGCACGGAATCCTTTATGGGCGGGGACGATCCGGCGTCGAAGATCTACGGAGCCAAGCAGGCCTTGTATCAGGTGATGACCCAGTTCAATGATATCTCCTACGGCTTTGCGAGCTTCAACCAGGACGGCTTGCGGGTGTTCCGCAAACATTGGATTTACTCTCCCGACGCCGCCCCGTCCTGGAACGCGACCCTCGGGTATCCGATCCAGGACCAGGGCTACACCTTCGGCTACGGCGGCACCACCACCAGCCCCGACATCCAGTTTTCTTGCGGCTCGCCGACCACCTTGCCGGCGTCGGGCAGCACGTTCACCACGTTGATCGACAATCCGGAGACCGGGGACCTCGGCGCCAATCTGACCTACGGCCTCTGGCTCAAACAGGGCACCCGCACCTACTACGTCGAGACCCTGCTCACCAACGGCAGCAAGCTGGGCGATCCCACGATCTCGGTGAGCACGCGGCGGCGCCGCCTCGCCACCGGCAGCGGCAAATGCGGCACCAACCCCCCCTCCAATAGCACCTTCGACGAGACCTTGGGGTTTTTCACCGTCACCTATACTCTCATCACCGACGCCGTGCTGTCCGATCAGATCGCCGACAAGACGGCGACCAACACCTGCTCCGGCGTCGACCCCAACACCGACACTTCCTCGGACAGTTACAAGATCACCGGCGTCACTCCCAACGTCACGGTGAACCTCAAGTACCCGACGACGAAAAATCCATCCTTCCTGACCAACGCCCTGTTCGACGAGGGTGACTTCCTCCCCCTGAGCTGGACCAAGGACAACAAGGACGAGGTTCTCCGGCGGCTCGCGCCCAACCTCCGGCTGGGCGAGACGGTGCCGGACTTCCGCATCGCGCGGTACTTCCAGGACGCGATCACCGGCAACACCTCGGGCTCCTACGCCCTGCAGTTGAAGAACGCCGCCGTCCATCCGATGATCTCCGAGGGGTCCACTCCTCTCGGCAACTCGCTTCAGGCTTTCCGCACCTGGTATGCCGGCTGTGTCACCGGCACCTGCTCGAGCACGCCAGGCTGGGCCAAGGTCGCGGCGACCAGCGATTCCAACTGGGCCTGCCGCAAGAAGTACGTGATCATCCTCACCGACGGCGACGAGACCTGCAGCAACGCCGCCGGCGCCTGCTCCAGTGCCAAAGCGTTGCACGACACCGATGGGGTCACCGTCTTCGTCATCGGCTTCGGCGTCGCCAGCGGCAGCAGCAATACGATGGCCTGCATGGCGGCCAACGGCGGCAGCACGGCGCCCGTCTACCCCCAGGACCAGACCGCCCTGCTCAATGCGTTGCGCGACATCTTCGGCAAGATTCAAGAGGACAACCGGGCCTTCGCCTCGGCGGCCGTGCCGGCCGTGGAGACCGACGTCGAAGACAAGATCTATCTCAGCAACTTCACGCCGCTGCAAGGCGACGCCTACTGGGACGGACACCTCGACGCCTACCTGAAGCCTTTGCCGCTGCTGAACGGCCACCCGAACCGGGCGCTGAATTGCACCTCGACCCTCACCATCGGCTGTCACCTTTGGGACGCGGGACTGCAGATCCAGGCTCAAGCACCAACCACGACCGATCTGGGCACCACGCCGCCCAACTTCAAAATCGGCAGCGCTACCAATCAGCGCCGCGTCTACTACACCCAGGCCCAGGCGACCGCCGCCGTTCCCATGGTCAAGAAGATGCTCCTGCCGGCTACCACCACGGCTGACAAGCAGGACCTCTACGCGGGAATGGGAGTCCCCGTGCCGCCGGACATGACCAACGTCGCCGCGGTCGCCGCGGCGGACGCGAGCGTGGTCAGCATCCTCAAATCCACCTACAAGGTGAAGACCGACACGGCCACCAACTCAGCCGGCGTCACGACGACGCTCAACTTCCTGTTGGACGACATCTTCCACTCGAACCCTCTCATCGTCAGCGCGCCAAACCGCAGCATTTACTACAACGCAAACCTGCAAACCAAGGGCCTGGACTGCACGGCTGGCGATCCGGGCTACAAGTGCTTCGCTCTCAAGCATCATTTCCGCCGCAAGATGCTGGTGGTGGGCGACAACGACCAGCAGCTCCATATCTTCGACGCCGGAACCTACGTCTCCACCACGACCCCTCCGGCTTTCAACAACGGCACCGGCAATGAGCTCTACTCCCTGGTGCCGCGGCCACTGCTGCCCAACCTCCAGGTGCTGTCGACCGATGTCAACCAGCACTACGGGGTGGACGGCTCGCCGCAAGTGGACGACGTCTTCATCGATCCCAACCACAACGGCACTCCCTTGGCGACCGACCGGGATTGGCACACGGTCGTCGTCGGCGGCTTCCGGGAGGGGGGCAACGCCTACGTGGCCATCGACGTGACCCAGCCGGACACGATCAATTCCGGCCTGGTGCCGCAGCCCCTCAACGGTTGGATTCCCTCCTGCTGGAACGGCGGCACCGGTTGCGGCACGTTACCCTTCGGCGCGGTGCTCTGGACCTTCACCGACACCACGGACCAGGAGACCACGGCTGGTTTGGCGACGCCCAACGGCCATGCGGACCTTGGCCAAACGTGGTCGTCGCCCACCATTGGACGCATCCTGGTGAAGACGGCGGCTACGCCGCCGGTGCTGCAGGACCGCTATGTGGCGATCTTCGGCGGCGGCATGGATCCGCTGAACCAGAACCTGCAGGGCAACTGGCTCTACATGGTGGACATCGAGACCGGCAAGGCCATCTACAAGCGGCAGTTGGACGGCTCGGCCCCCAGCGATCCCGCCGCCGTCGACACCGACCTGGACGGCTATATCGACACCATCTACATCGGTACCACGGCAGGCTCGCTGTACAAGGTCAACATCCGCAGCGCCGGCGCGCTGAACGCCGCCGGAGACAAGATTACGGACACCGCGTGGGACCCCTTCAGGATCTTCGATACCGTGCAGACCGGCACCACCAAGCGGGGTCCCATCTACTTCCCGCCGTCGGTGATCTTCGTGCCCCAGCTCGGCAAGTACGCCCTGGCCTTCGGCACCGGCAACCGTTGGAACCTGTGGGCGGAGGACGCGATCCCCGGGCGTCTCTACGTGATACTCGACGACAACTTCGCCTCCCCCCTGACGGCGAAGAACGAGAGCATGTACAAAGACGTCACCAGCCTTGCCTCGGCCCCCAGCAACCTGCTGCTCAGCCCGCCGTTTGGTTTCCTCCCCGGCTGGTTCCTCCAGCTCGATACGGAGGAGCGGATGATCACCAAGCCGTTCACGCTTTCCGGTCTCTCCGTCTTCACCTCCTACGATCCGACGATCACGGTCTCGGGAGCGGTCTGCGCCAAGAGCGGCACCAGCAGCATCTTCAAGGTGTACACGGCGACTGGTGACGCGGTCTGTCCCTCCACCACCGTCTGCAGCGACAGCGATCCCGGGTGCATGAGCGGGCGTTGCGAGCAGAAGCCCGACTTCGTCACCAACCCCTTCGTGGAGTCGAGCGCCACGAAGAATCCGCCCTGCAATCCGGCGGTCGACGCCAACTGCGCGCCGCCGCCGCCTCTCTGCTCGGGTCTGTCGAGCGTCACGAAGACGCTGATGACTCTCTTCCCTGCCAACTGCCAGTTCGCCAGCTTCACCCAGGACATCAAGACCATCCAGTCAGATAATGGTATTGTCTGTATCGCGCCGGTGCCGGTGTGCGTCATCCGGAAGAACTGGAAGGAGAACTAGACGTGAGGAAAACCAGCTCGAGGCGACTGCTGAGAAGCCTGCCGGCAGCAGCGGCGATCTGTCTCTTCGTCGCCTTGGGGCCGGCGTCGCCGGCCCGGGCCGACTGGCTGGTGACCCGCGACGGCGGCAGGGTCGAGACCAAGGGAGCGTGGAAGGTCGAGGGGAAGCGTGTCGTCTTCACCCTCAAGGACGGCACGCTCTCTTCCTTACGGCTGACGGAGGTCGATCTCGACGCCAGCCGGCAGACGACCACGGCGATGGCGGAAGAGGCGGCCGCAGCGGCGGCCAAAGCCGGCGCGGTGACCGAGGCGCCGCCGGTGAAAAAATCCACCCGCACCTTCACGGACAAGGACTTCGCCCGCGCGCCCGCCCTGGCGGCACCGAAAGACGATGCCAAGGAGGGCGACGCCACCAAGCCCGCTCCCACCTCGACGGCAGGCCCGGTCAAGGTGGTCGACTGGAAGAAAGCTCAGAATCAAGAGACGCACGCCTTGGAGATCACCGGCTCCGTGCGCAACACGGGGCCGGACTTGGCGCTGGCCGTATCGGTGAACATCCGGCTCTTCAACCCCCGCGGCGAGCAGATCGCCACTGTGTCCGCCGCACTCGATACCCGGTCGCTCCACCCAGGCCAGAACACGGCCTTCAAGGCGGTTTTCCCGGACGTCGTCGACTTCGCCAGCGCCAAGATCGACGTGCTGAGCACGCCGATGATGGAGAAGCCCCCGCCGCCGGCCCCCGCGCCCGCAGAGACGCCGCCGCCTTCCGGCCGCTAGTCCAAAGAGCCGGCCTTTTCTCCAGCTCTCGCGAAGGTTACTTCCCCCCTTCGCGAGGGCACGTCCTCCCCTCCCGAGTTTTCGAGTGACGTGGCAGGAATGAGATCTGCCGCGACAGACGTGCCGCGTGACGTGGCAGGAGTGAGAAATGCCATGGCAGACGTGCCGCGTGACGTGGCACGAATGAAATCGGGCGTGGCAGAAGTGAAAAATGACGCGGCCGAAATGAGAAATGACGTGGCAGAGGGTCTACGTGACGCGGCAGACGGACCGAATGACGTGGCAGGAATGAAATCTGCCATGGCAGACGCGGCGAATGACATGGCACTTGCGGCGAATGATGTGGCCGACGCGGCGAATGGCGCGGCATTCACCGCAAATGACATGGCTTATGCAGCGAATGACACGGCGTTCGCCGCAAATGACGTGGCAGACGCTCCGCGTGGCGTGGCAGGAATGAAATCTGCCATGGCAGATGTGCCGCGTGACGTGGCAGGAATGAGATCTGCCATGGCAGACGCGGCGAATGACATGGCACTTGCGGCGAATGGCGCGGCATTCACCGCAAATGACATGGCTTATGCAGCGAATGGCACGGCATTCACCGCGAATGACATGGCAGATGCTCCGTGTGGCGTGGCAGGAATGAGATCTGCCGTGGCAGATGGTCTGCGTGATGTGGCAGACGGACCGAATGACGCGGCTGGCGCCCGACAGGCTTTCGCCGGGGGCTTCACTTCTTAACGGAACGTCCCCGAGCGTCCCTACTCAAGCATTGCAAGGAGACGTCCTTGTAGCCGCGGAGTCAACGTGACTGATTGCCTAATGGCTAGCCTCAACTGTTCCAGAAATCCGGCAGGCAGGGCGCCAAGAAACTCCAGGCTTCCCATAGCCTTTTGCTTGGCAAGGTTGGTATGGAGAATAGGAACTTGATTATCCGGCTGTATTACGGTATCCACATCAAAACACGAGGCCGACCCTGCCGCGTAGAAAACAACCCCGGCCATTCTCGCCGGATTGTTCATATAGACTGTAACCTTGGAAGTAGCTTTTAGAAAAATCGCACAACCGTCAAGGTGCGCTATACACACGAAGCGACGGTACTCAGGCTGCGTTTCGCCGTCAAACTGGTAGCGACAACGAACGACAGTGAATGGCTGAATTTTTGCGGGATCAAAGACGTCTGGCGAAGGCTTTTTGGATCCAGGAATCTTCAATCGTTTCTTCCAGAACGCCTGCCATGGCGTCAGAATCTTCCTCGAAGAAGTCTTCAAAGGCCATCGGGACTGAGTTTTTGTTACCCCGCCGATCCCAAGCCTTTTGGTAGGCTACCATTTCATGAGTCAAAGCTCTTAGCTCGGAGAAGGTCTTTGCGTCAAACCGCGCCACGGTCTCGTCAAGAGCTTCCACATCTGACTTGGAGAGGTTCTCCATTCCAGGGCTTTGAACTGTTTTGAAGCGGGGATGCTGGAACGAACGATCAACCCTTAGAACAGAAGACAGAGCCGGCGCGGTTGCTGGGTCTTCAATCAGCATGCTCAGAAGCCCCAGGGTTCTCGTCGGCGCAGGACCATGAAGTAGCGCGAAATACGTATCTCCAGTGATTGTACGTCCATACCGGACAAGGTGGTACTTGTCCGCCAAGAACAGAAGTTTGCACGCCTTATAGATATCGAAGCCATTATTCGATCTGGACGCAAGATAAGCGATAGCCTCTCGCGTCTTGTCAAGGTCAAATTGGAATTCTATAGCCATAGGTGAAGGAGGAGGACCTGATAGATGGGCACACCTCTATTGGTGATTGTCCGCTAAGATTGGCGGACATGTCAAGCTCTCTTGCGTCGCAGTTACGCCGCGCGGCCAGCCGGAGGAGAGGCCATGTACCCACTTGGGCGCCTCGTCAAGTATTCATCTCCTCGGCAGGGAAGACGATCACGGCGCGGGTGCCTCCGTCTTCACGCTCATCCAGGCGGATGCGCCCTCGATGCAGGACCACGATGCGCTGGGCGAGGGCGAGACCGAGACCCACACCGCCGGCACGGCCGGTGACGAAGGGGTGGAACAGCCGTTCGCGAATCTCGGGATTGACGCCGAGTCCCCGGTCTTCCACGGCGATCTCCAAACCATCCGGCCCTTCCTGAACCTTCACCATCACCGGTCCATCGCGGCCGGCATCCCGCTCCGCCTGCACGGCATTGTGCAGCAGGTTGCGAAGGGCCCGCTCGAGGAGTTGCGCGTCGCCCCTCATCCGCAGGCCCGGCTCCGCGCCCTGGACCTGCACCGGAAAACCATTTAGAGCGGGATCGGCCGCGGCCCGCAGCAGTAGCGGCAAAAGCGAGATCTCTTGGAGGCGGGCCGAGCCCGGCCGCGCGAAGGAAAGGAAATCCTCGAGCACCCGCTGCAAATGATCGGCCTCGCCGCGGATCTCGCCGAGATAATCGGCGATCGAACCCTCCGACGGACGCCGGTCGATGAGCGTCAGATAGCCTCGAAGAGTCGCCAAGCTGTTGCGCAGCTCGTGGGCGACGCCGCCGGCGAGCTCGCCCAACCAGGCCAGGCTCTCCGACAGGCGGCTCTCCTCGGCGCGCTGCCGGGCTTCCGTCAAGTCGGCGAAAAGGGCAAGGTAACCTCGCGTTTCACCATCGTCCCGTCGTAGCGGATGGAGGGTCAGGCCGAGGATCCGTGCGACGTCGCCGACTCGGATTGCGCACTCCTGCCGCTGCAGGCCGCCGCCCCGGACCACCGCGGCAAAGAGAAGGTCGCCCATCTCCGGCTGGTCGCGCAGCAGCTCGGAGATCGGAGTGCCGGGCGCGAAGGCGCCGATTCCCAGGAGCTCGGTACCCACGGCGTTGGCGGCCAGCACGCAACCTTCGCGGTCCAGGAGCAGGAGGCCGCTTTGCAGGCTCGCCACCAGGGTCCGTTCGATGGCGGCGAAGTCCTCCTCCTCCCGCCGCTCGGTCGCCGCGAGCCCGGCGAGCGACCGTTCGAAAGTGGCGAGGAGGAACTCGATTTCGCCCTCCCCGGCCGTGGGCCGGCTCACCTCCTTCGCGCGTTCGAGGAGACGTTCGAAGGGCGCCATCAAGTGGCGGATGAAGAGAACGACCAGCACCACGAGGGCGCCGTTGATGGTCAGCACCACGGCTGAAAGAATGCGGAGCCCCCGGAGCTGCCGGGCGAGACCTCCCGCCGCCAGATCCACGCGCACGAACCTTTTTCCCTCCCGTGCGGCCAGGGGAGCAAATCCGCTGACCGCGTCCGAATCCTCTTGCGGGCCCACTCCCACCGCCTGGACGAGCTCCAGGCGTTCGACGGGCGTCAGCAGGGCGGACAAGGGGAGCTCGCCGTTGGCGGCGAGCAGGCGTCCCGCGGCGTCGAGCAACGCCACGCCACGGGCGTTGGGAGCGAGCAGCCCCAGCTCCGCGCCGCTCGGCACGGGCTCCGTGGCCAGACGCTCGGCCACCGCCCGGGCCAGCCTGGCCGCTTCCTCCTGACGCTCGACGGCGAGCTGAGCGATGGCGTTGCGGTAGGAGAGCAGGGTGAAGGTCGAGAGGACGACGAGCAGCAGCAGGGCAACCGGCAGCAGGATCAGGACCTCGCGGCGCAGGCCCAATCGCCACCGGCCGGCCTCCGCTCCCGCCGTCATAGCAACCGGACGTAGGCCGCCACGATCCGCTCGCCGGCGAACAGGGCGACCAGGCCGCCGAGCGCGAGAAAAGTTCCGAAGGGGAGCTTCGACTTGAGATCGCCGCCGCGCCAGGCCATCACGCCGAGACCCACGATGGCCCCCGAAAGAGCACCGAAGAAGAGCGACACGAGCACTCCCTGCCAGCCCAGGAAGGCGCCGATGGCGGCGAGCATCTTGACGTCGCCGAGCCCCATGCCCTCTTCGTGGCGCAGCAGGTACCAGCCTCCCCAGACGGCGAGCAGGATGCCGGCGCCAACCGCCGCTCCCAGGACGCCGCCGGCCATCGCCCGCCAAGGATCGGCCCCGGGCCGCGCCCAGGTGACGAGCGGCTGCAGCAGGATGCCGGCGGCGATCCCCGGCCAGGTCAGGACGTCGGGCAGGATCATATGGTCGAGGTCGATCAGCGCCAGGGCCACCATCAAGGCGCAGAAGAGCGCGCCAACCACCGCCGCCCAGGAGATGCCGAAACGCAGGAAGGAGCTTAAGAAAAGCAGCCCCGTCGCAGCCTCGATCAGCGGGTAGCGAGGAGAGATGCGGGCGCCGCAGGCGCGGCACCGGCCGCGAAGGAGAAGGAAGGAGATCACCGGCACGTTGTCCCAAGCCCGGATGGCCGCCCCGCAGCCCGGGCATCGCGACCGCGGCAGGACGGTGGAGATCCCCAACGGCAGGCGGTAGATCACGACGTTGAGATAGCTGCCGACGATCAGGCCGAGGAGCGCTGCATAGCAGCCGAAGAGGAGTTGGAGGGACACGGCGGTCGGGATTCTACGTCATGGCCGCCGGAGCCACCGGTCGTTTCGTCCGCCAGAGCAGGACCAGTGTTCCCAGGACCAGAGCGGCCAGGCTGATGGCGGCGCCGGCAGGCAACCAGGAATCGCGATATTGGAGGTCGAGACGGTGCTCGCCCGGCGGCAGCTCGACGCCGAGTTGGCAGGCCGCCGTGGGACGGACGGCCGCCGGCGAGCCATCCACCTTGGCGCTCCAACCGGAATCGAAAGTTGTGGCCGAGACCAGGAACGCCCGCTGCGCGGCGCGGTAGTGGAGGCGCATCCGTCCGCCCCGATCCTCCACCTCCAACACCGCCGCCGGAGCGTACGCGACGGTCCGTTCCGGCCCCGGCCCCACGCATTGCTCGTTGCGGGCGACGTTCCAGCCGCCGGCCCGGGCGGCAGCGAGAGCGGCGGCGTGGGTGGAATGGAACGTCACCCGCGGCACGAAGCGAAAACGAGGGAGCACGTTCGAGTTGGCGACCTTGCGCAGCACCGCGGCGAAGCCGGAGGCGGCCGGCGGCTGGTCCACGGCGGTCCGGCGCAACAGCAGAGTCCCCACGTTCCAGACGCCGAGATAGCGGTAGGCAGCCAGCGGCTGCGCCTGCTCCTCTTTGAGGATTGCCGCCGCCTTCCGGGCCCAGCCGGTGAGCGCCAGCTCGTAGTCCGAATTGAATGCGTAGGGGATTTGCCAGAGCAGACCCGAGTACGGCTCCAACCGCGAGAGATAGACGCGGGTGAAGGCCGTCCTGGCTTCCCCGAGGGGCAGACGCTCCAGGGCCGGCGACGGCGGCTCATAGACGCGGTTCCTCGCCGGCAACAACGACGCCGCGAGGGGCGGCGGAACGCGGTAGGTGGCGGCCGGCACCGTCCGCAGCAGGCCGTGATCATAGTGCCAGAGGTCGGCGGCCAGCAGGGCGACGGCCAGCAGCGACAGCAGCCGGGACGCTGGCCGCGGCCAGCGGCACAGGGCCAGCAGGGCAGCCACCGCGGCCGCGGTCGCCACCGCCGCCCAGCCCTCTGCCTGCAGATACGCCAAGGCGGCCCGGCGGTGTTCCGGATCGAGGTCGGGAGCGCCGTGACCCGCCACGAACGCGGCCACCACCCGGGGCTCGTAGCGCAGCAGGAGCGCCATGGCAAGCGCGGTGGCGAGCACCACCAGGGCAACGGCCAGGGGGAAGTCCGCGGCCTCGGGGCGGCCGGCCTTGCGCTCGTCGAGAAGCCGCTGCCAACCCAGAATCCCCGCCACCACCAAGGCGAGGACGGCGAAGATGGCGAAACGCTCGGGAAAACGGAGTAGTCCCAGGAGGGGAACGGTCCGGCGGAGCGCCTCATACGCCGGGTTGTGGCGGCCGAGAGCGAGGAGAAGGCCGGCGGCGAAAGCAGCGGCCCAGGCCGCCCGGCGCGGAATGCCACGCCGCAGCAGGGCCGCCGCCCCCAGCACCGCCAGCAACAGCCCGGGATAGAGCGATTCGAGGTAGGGATAGTCGAGATCGTCGATCCCCCAGCCGAAGAACAGGCCCTCGGAGCTGCGCGCCGGATCGCCGAAGAAACGGGGAAAAGCCAACTCGACCAGGCGCGGCGGCGGCAGCGACCAGACCGTCGCGTAGCCTGCCGTGAAGCCCTGCCGCGGCGAATCGGCGAGACGCGCCAACGTCGGCACCAGTTGCACGGCGGCGAGCGCCAGCGCCATCACGAACGGCAGCAGCACGCGCGCCGCGGCCACCGGCCGCCGGAATCCCGCCGAGGCAGCCAGCGCCAGCAGGCCGAAGCCGCACATCATTGCCGTCGACGGCTCGCCGTTGAGCAGCGCGAGCCCAAGGGCTGCTCCCGCCAGCAGCGCCGGCCGCCACCACCGCTCGCCGGGAGCCGCCCGCACCGCCTCGTCGCCCCAGGCCAGAACCCAGGGGAGCCAGGAGATCCCCCAGTACAGATTGAAGGCGCTGAGCAGAGAGAGATAGACACCGCAGCCGGCGAATCCCACTCCGGCGAGCGCCGCGGCGCCACGGCTGCCCCCGAAATGCCGCGCCAGCCGCCAAGCGCCCGCGAAAGCTACGGCAGCGTGCAGCACCGCCATCAGCGTCAGCGCATAGTAGGGCGCCACCGTGAACACCAGCCAGCTCGGCGGGTAGAAGGCGCCATAGCTGGGATTCGAAAGGATGGGCTGGCCGCCGTGCAGCCACGGGTTCCAGACCGGCAGGCCGAAAGCGGCGAGCTCGCGGAAGGAGGTGCGTAAAGGGAGGTGGAAAAGGGCGATATCGCGGTTCGCCAGCGCCCGCGACGGCGACAGGACCGGCGCGAAGAGGCTGCCAAGCCAGGCCGCGCCGAGCAGGATCGGCGCCAGCGCCACGAAGGCTCGGCGAACCGCCGTCACTCCGCCGCCCGGGGCCGCCGGTACACCAACACGCCCAGCAGCAAGGCAAAAAGGCTGATCGCCGCGCCGACGGGGACGAACGGGTCCCGGTACTCGAGGGTCAGCCGGTGCTCGCCCGGCGGGAGCTCGACCCCAATCTGGCAGGCCGCCGTCGGATAGAGGGCGATCGCAGCGCCGTCGAGCCGGCCGCTCCAGCCCTCGTCGAAGGTCGTGGCGGCAACGAAGAACGCCCCCTCCTCCGCCCGGTAGTCAATACGGACTCGCTTGCCCTCGTCCACCGAATCCAGAAGACGCGGCGGCCGGGAGTAGGCGAGGGACCGCGGAGGCTGCCCCGGCTGGACGCAGTGCTCCTCCCGGCCGACGGCCCAGTTGGTCGCCCGGGCGGCGCCGATCGCCGCGGTCAGGCTGGGATGGAAAGTCACTCGCGGCACGAAACGGTACCGCGGGAGAACGTGGGAGTTCTCCAGCCGGCTCAGTCCCTGGAGCACGGGGTCCGTTCCCGCCGGCGGTTGGCTCGCGATCCTGCGCGCCATCAGCACGGTGCGTACGTTCCAGACGCCGAGAAAGCGGAAGCTCCGCGCCGGCTCCGGCCACTCGTGCTCCAGGATCTGGTCCGACGCCCGGGCCCAGTTGGTGAGCATGAGGTCGAAATCGA
>Ga0134121_10000453_pt1 | contig 47738 bp, 28 predicted proteins | sample KB301_FD_96463 | JGI IMG/M metagenome (GOLD analysis project Ga0134121, IMG submission 96463) | Terrestrial soil microbial communities without Nitrogen fertilizer from Kellogg Biological Station, Michigan, USA - KB3-0-1 | ecosystem: Environmental > Terrestrial > Soil > Unclassified ...
CGTATGTCGTCGATGTAATAAGAGTTTCCACCGTCGATGATCACGTCGCCTGCACTTACAACACTGACGAGCTGATCGAGAATCGTGTCGACAAGCGCCGCCGGGATCATCAACCAGATCGCACGCGGTGGCTTGAGCTGCGCGATAAAACCGTCGAGCGATGCCCCACCGATCGCGCCTTCGTCGACGAGCGCCTTCACCGCTTCAGGGCTGCGATCGTTGACAACGCACTCGTGGCCGCCTCGCAGCAGGCGCCGCACCATGTTGGCGCCCATGCGGCCGAGTCCAATCATTCCGATTTGCATTAAGAATGCTCCTTGCTTAGTTTGGGGGTTTACATGAAGATAACAGAAACCCAACGCTAAGGAGCACTCCACATGAAGTGTTTGCGCGCCCTTGTTGTCGTTCTCATTCTCGTTGTTCCGGTAATGGCGCAGAAATCCGGCGCTTTTCCGTCGGGTCGCATAATCGATCTCACGTATGCGTTCGATGCGAACAGCGTCTACTGGCCCACCGCCGAGCAGTTCAAGCTCGAAACAGATTTTGAAGGGATGACTGACAAGGGTTACTTCTATTCGGCGTATCGTTACTCGGCAGCAGAGCACGGCGGCACGCATCTCGATTCGCCGGTGCACTTCGCGAAAGGACGTTACACCGTCGATCAATTGCCACTGGAACAATTGATGGGTTCCGCGATCGTGATCGATGTGACGGCGCAGTGTGCGACGAATCCTGACTATCTCGTGAGTGTGGCTGATTTTGAAAACTGGGAGAAACGTAACGGGAAGATTCCTGCGGGAACGATTGTTTTACTGCGCACGGGGTTTGGAAAGTTTTATCCGGATCGGAAGAAGTATCTCGGGACAGAGGAGCGTGGTGCCGAGGCAGTTGCGAAGCTGCACTTTCCGGGATTGGATCCCGCGGCGGCACGCTGGATCACAGCGAATCGGTCAATCAAGGCGATCGGGTTAGACACGGCGAGTATCGATTACGGGCAGTCGACGCTGTTTGAAAGTCACCGGGCTTTGTTTGAGAAGAATGTTCCGGCGTTTGAGAATGTGGCGAACCTGGACCAGTTGCCGGCGAAGGGCTTCTCGGTGATTGCGTTGCCGATGAAGATCAAAGGTGGAAGTGGTGGACCACTCAGAATCATTGCTGTCCTATGATTGAGATCTACTCAGATGCTAAGGAGCTGGCGGCGGCGGCGGCGGAGTATTTTGTTGCGCAATGTCCGGAGACTGTGGCGCTGTCGGGTGGGTCGACGCCGAGGTCGATGTTTCAGATTCTGGCCGAGCAGTTTCGAGATGAGGTGGCTTGGTCCAATATTCAATTCTTCTGGTCTGACGAGCGACACGTTCCGCCTGATCATCCAGAGAGCAACTATCGGATGGCCAACGAAGCGCTGCTGTCGCACGTGCCTGTTAAAACCGACAATGTTCATCGTATCCGTGGTGAGAATCCGGATGCCGCGGCAGTAGCCAGCGAGTACGAACAAACCATCATCGACGTAACAAAACAAACCTTGCCCCGGCTTGACCTGATCTTCCTCGGTCTCGGCACAGACGGTCATACAGCGTCCATCTTTCCCGGTTCTGAAGTGCTGCACGAAACGAAACGTCTCGTGGCTGCACCATTCGTCGAGAAGTTCAAATCCTATCGCATCACGATGACCTTGCCGCTGCTGAACAACGGCGCAGCAATCGTGTTTTTAGTGAGCGGTGCTGAAAAGGCAGAGATCGTAAGGGCTGTCCTTCAAGGCGAGAATAAATATCCGGCGCAGGCTGTGATACCAACGCAAGGCGAGCTGATCTGGATGCTCGACAAAGACGCCGCGAGCAAACTCACTTAATTCGCCGGCACGAGCGAGTTGACCGACAAAGGCACCGTCGGCGAAACATTCCCTGACGTCACCCGCCGCTGCTCCATCAACAACTCTTCAAACGCCTTCGCCGACAAAGCCTTGCTAAATAAGAATCCCTGCACCACATCGCATTCGAGCGCACTCAAATACTGAAGCTGTTCCTTCGTCTCAACACCTTCTGCCACCACCGTCAGATCCAACGCATGTCCGAGGTTGATGATCGCGCGTACGATCGCCGTGTCGTGCGGATCTTTGCAAACATCGGAAACGAACGTCTTGTCGATCTTCAACGTGTCGATCGGAAAACGTTTGAGGTAATTGAGCGACGAGTAGCCGGTGCCGAAATCGTCAATCGCGACGCTGATCCCCATCAGCTTCAACTCGTGCAGCTTCTCAATCGCCTCGTCCGGATCCTTCATGATCGAGCTCTCCGTCAGCTCGAGCTCGAGCCAGCGCGGATCGAGATTCGTCTCTTTCAGTATGTGCGACACATCGGCGATGAACGTCGGCTGCTGAAACTGTCGCGCCGAGAAATTCACCGACATGCGCATCTGCTGCAATCCCTTGTCCTGCCAGTTTTTGTTTTGTGCACACGCCGCGCGCATCACGAAGTCGCCCAACGCGATGATCAAACCCGTTTCTTCGGCGATCGTAACGAACTCGCCCGGATACAGCAGGCCCAAACTCGGATGCTGCCAGCGCACGAGTGCTTCCATGCCGACGACCTGGAAGCCACGAATATCAACCTGCGGCTGGTACTGCACGAAAAACTCAGAACGATCGAGCCCCGGCCGGATATTGCTTTCGAGCACGAGCTGTTTGAGCGCGCGCGTCGTACCGCCCGCCGTGTAGAAATGAAAATTATTGCCGCCCTGCACCTTCGCGCGATCGAGTGCGACGCCCGCAGTCTTCAACAGCCCCGCAGTGTCACGGCCATCGTGCGGATACATGCTGATGCCGATACTGCTCGACACGAAGATCTCCTGATCTTCAAACAGAAACGCCTGATCGAGTGCCTGCTTGATCGCGCGCGCGACATTCGCCGCGTCCTGAGCGCGGGGAATGTGTGTGAGCAGCACGGCGAATTCATCACCACCAAAACGCGCCACCGTATCGCTTTCGCGAACACAGCTCGTCAGTCGCTGGTCCACTGACTGCAACAAACGATCTCCAGCCGTGTAGCCGAGCGAATCGTTGATCGTCTTGAAGCGATCGAGATTGAGCAGCAACACCGCCTGCATGTGATCGTTGCGACGAGAAAGCGCGATGGCCTGCTTGAGTCGATCTTTGAAGAGCACCTGGTTCGGCAGATCGGTCAGCGCATCGTGATAGGCGAGGTGGTTGAGTTTTTCCTGAGTCTGCTTGTTCTGAGAAAGATCGACGACAAAACACGCGATCTCTTCGTCGTGCATCGCCGCGCCAAACAGAACCGGCAACGGTGTGCCGTCTTGCTTCAAGAAATCCTTTTCGAAAGGCGCGCACGCGCCGAACGCCATTATCTTCTCGAACGCTTCTTCATCGAGGCGATGATGTTCGGGCGGTGTTAGATCGTGAATGGTGGCGGGCAGGTTTTTGGAAGTGTAGCCGAGCAGATTCAGGAAACTGTCGTCGGCGCTGAGAATGTTTCCGGCAAGATCGGTGAATAAAATGGCGACAAGATTGGTGGCGACAAGACGCCGCAGGGCTGCATCGACTTTGGTTTCCATACCAGGATTGAGAATTCGCTGAATTTAGGAGAGGTGAGAGTAGAGCAAGCGGGTTGGCCGTCAACCCAAGAGGTAGGCTACCACAGATTACACGGATCTTTACAAAAAAAATCCGTGTAATCCGTGGCCGATTTTCGCGGATCAGCGAACGGAGCTCGTTGTCGCGGGCGCTGGTCCGGCCGGCATTTTATCGTTGAGATATCGCGTCAGCAGCCCCATCAAGTGTCTCGAGGTCCCCGCGCCTTCCGAGATCGAGTGTGATCGATTTGGATACGAAAACATCGAAAACTGCTTATTCGCCCCGACCAGAGCGTTAATCAACGCCTCCGTGCCCTGGTAATGGACGTTGTCGTCGCCCGTCCCGTGCACGATCAGCAGATTGCCCTTCAACTGGCCCGCGAACGTGATCGGCGAGCTCTGCTTCCACTCCTCCGGATGGTCCTTGGGCAGTCCGCCGTATCGCTCCTGGTAGATCGTGTCGTAGTAATGAAGGTCCGGAACCGGAGCCACCGACATGCCAGTTGCATAAACGTCCGGGTAGCGGAACATCGCATTGAGCGTCGACGAGCCGCCGCCGCTCCACCCCCAGATTCCGATACGCGCCGGATCGACGAACGGCCACTTCGCGATCGCGCGAGCTGCCGCAGCCTGATCGCCCGAATTCACGATGCCCATCTTGCGATAGATGATCTTGCGCCACCCGCGGCCACGCGGCGCGGGCGTGCCGCGGTTGTCGACGCTCATCACGATGTAACCCTGTTGCGCGAGCATCTGGTGCCAGAGACGATTCCGGCCAAACCACGCATCAAGCACGGTCTGTCCCCACGGCTCGCCATAGACGTGAAACAGCACCGGATAGCGTTTCTGCGGATCGAAATCAGGCGGCTTCATCATCCAGCCGTCGAGCTGCACGCCGTCGCCGATGTCGACTTTGAAAAACTCCGAAGGTGTTTGTTTTAACTGCGCGAGTCGATCCTGCACCTGCTTGTTGTCGATCAGCGTTCGTGCGACTGCGTGTTGTGGCAGGCGCACGACATCGATCACCGGAACGCGGTTGAACGTTGAGTAATCGTGAATCGCAAAATCGCCGCGCGGCGAGATGTTGTAGCCGTTCGTACCGGGAAGATTCGCGGGCGTCAGTCGTTCTTCCTTGCCGGTGGTGTCGAGCTTTACGCGATAGAGATATCGTTGCGCTGCGTTTTCAGGTGAAGCGATGAAATACATCCAACCGTTCTGCGCATCGACACGCGCCACGCTGATCACGTCGTAATTACCGGGCGTGATCGTCTTCACGTCGCTGCCGTCGCGCGATACGGAATATATGTGTCGCCAGCCATCGCGTTCGCTGGTCCATAGAAAACGTTTGCCACCGTCGATCCATTCGACGTCACCGCGCGCGAGTCCGGTTTTGTCCCAGTCGATATCGCCCCATGCAACGTCGACCCACGCTTCATCTTTTTCAGTCAACACCGGACGGACTTTGCCGTTGCGCGCATCCGCGATCATCACGGTGTTCGTGTCCTGGCGACGATTCAGTTGCTGAATGATCAACTCATCCGAGCTCGCGGCCCACTCCATGCGGGGCAGGTAGTTGTTGCGCGGATCGCCGGGCACTTCGATCCAGCGTGTTGGGCCACCATTCGCGTCTACGACGCCGACACGAGCAGCAGAGTTTGTCTCACCCGCTTTCGGATACGGGAACGTGGTGAGCACGGGATAGAGCGCGGCGGTGTTGTTGATGAGCGTCATCTCCTTCACGCCTTCGGAGTTGAGCTGCCAGTAAGCGATCTGTTTGCTGTCAGGGCTCCAGCGGAAGCCGTCGCGGCAGAAGAGTTCTTCTTCATAGACCCAGTCGAAAGTGCCGTTGACGATGTAGCGCGAGCCGTCGCTAGTGAGTTTCGTGATCTTCGAATCGCCGGAAAGGTTTTCGGCGTAGATGTTGTTCTCGCGCACGTAGGCGGCGCGCTGGCCGTCAGGTGAAAACTTCGCAAACATCAGACTCGAAGGCTTGGCGTCGCTGCCGCCGAGTTTCTTCAAGGTGTTGGCTTTGAGATCGAGAACCCAGTAATCGCCGCGTGTGTTGCTGCGCCAGACGCGCTCGGAGTTGGTGAAGATGAGTAGCTTCTGCTCGTCGGCTGTCAGCGAGAACTCTTCGACAGTGAGTGGTTCGGCAGCGCCTGTCGGAGTGAGTTTCTCGGCGGAGACTTTCACGGTGCGATCGCCGGTGTTCACGTCGTAACGGACGATGTCGAGAAAAGGCTTTTTAGTCGGTGACGGCTCGAGTGCGAGATAGCCGCTGCCGTCTGTCTGCCACTGCACCGGCCCGAGCGGGCGGATGCGATACGTGAACATCGAGTCCAGCGTGAGCAGCGACGGGTCCGATTGCTGCGCGTAAACGGGGAGTATTAAAAGAAGTAGAACTGGAAAGATCTTAATTATTCGTTTCATGTTGTTTCTCCGAAATTATGTTCACGCAAAGGCGGGTCAAACGCTTCGGACGCGCCTTTGCGTCTTTGCGATCTTTGCGTCCTTTGCGTGAACTTTTATTTCAATCACCTCGCCCAACGAGCGCCGCGATGGCCGTGATCAACTCCGCTTGTTCGATCGGCTTCGCCAGATGTGTCTGGTAACCGGAGCCGAGCGCGCGCTCGCGATCTTTCCGCGACGCATAACCCGTCAACGCGATCGCCGGCGTCGCACCACCCTTCTCGACCGGCAACGCTCTCAACTTGCGCACCAACTCGTAACCATCCTGATCCGGCATACCAATGTCGCTAATCATCACATCCGGCAACTCGCTCGCAAACGCCTCGAGCGCTTCCGCCGCAGATTTCGTCGAGGTCACGCGCGCACCGTAGCGCCTCAGCATCGCGCCGAGCAGTTTGCGTGAATCATGGTCATCCTCAACCAGCAACACATGCACACCATCAAGCCTCACCACGCCTTTGCGACTGCGCCGCCGCTCGCCTTCACGCCGCCGCTCTTCGGCGCGCGCCGGATCGCGTCGCTCCTGCGTCATCGGCAGATCGACTATAAACACCGATCCTTTGCCGAGTCCTTCACTCTCCGCCTTGATCGTTCCGCCATGCAGCTCAACGAGGTGGCGCGCCACCGCCAAACCCAATCCAAGCCCGCCCTGCTTCCGCGAAATCGAACCTTCCGCCTGCCGGAAACGATCGAACACGTACGGCAGAAACTCTGCTGAGATACCGTCGCCAGTATCACGGACCTTAAGACGCGCAGTCGACTCGACACATTTAAGGTAGACGTACACACTGCCGCCACGTGTCGTGAACTTGATCGCATTCGACAGCAAATTCCAGATCACCTGCCGCAGTCGATTTGCATCGCCTTTGACCAAACACTCACTCGGCTCGAAGCGCGTCTGGAGTTTTATGCCTTTCACGTCTGCTGTCGGGCGCAAGGCGTCGAGCGCTGATTCAACAATCGGCCCTAGATTGAGCGGGTGTAAATCGAGACGAAGATTGCCGGTGATGATTCTCGAAACATCGAGCAGATCGTCGATGAGCCGCGCTTGTGAACGTGCGTTGCGCTCGATCGTCTCGATCGCGCGTGAGGCGTTGGAGCCTTCGACCTCGCCGTTCCGAATCATCGACGCCCAACCGAGAATCGAAGTCAAAGGCGTGCGCAGCTCGTGCGAGAGCGTGGCGAGAAACTCATCCTTGAGACGATCGGCTTCTTCGGCGTGCTTGCGTGCATCCTGCTCGCGCAACAGCGCCGCCGATCTCTCATCTTCCGCGCTCTGTCGTGCGGTCACGTCAAGCACGAGCGATAAGACTGAGATCAGTTTGCCGCGATCGTCGTGCAGCACAGAGTTGTACCACTCGCAAAAGATCACGGAGCCGGCGCGCGTGTAGTTGCGATTGTGCAGGATGCCGTGAACTTCAACGCCTTCGCGCTGGCGGTTCGTCACGAGCGCGACCGCGTCTTCATCGTCGGCAAACACGAAGCGCCACTCGTTGACGTGCTTGCCGATCACTTCTTCCGCTTTCCAACCGAAGAGTCGTTCAGCAGACGCAGACCAGCGCGAGACACGGAAGTCGCTGTCCCATTCGACGACTGCGAGTGGCGAGCTCTCCACGTGAAATGCGAGTTGCCGATAAGCAGTTTGCGCAGCTCCTTCGGCCTGCTTGCGCGCGGTGATGTCAGTAATAACAGCGATGCCGCCGGTTATGTTGTTTTGCTCGTCGAGCAGCGGTGAGTAATGACTCTCGAAAACACCGGTCTCGGCAGGTCCGTAAGGATGGTACTCGTAAACCGACTCTTTGCCTTCGAGCGCGGCGAGGAAGCAACTGTCGTTACCTTCCTCTCGCAGGAAAGGAAAGATGTCGCCGACGCGTTTGCCGAGCACAGCTTCGCGGCTGAAACCGGAGATGCGCTGCATGGCGCGGTTCCAGGCAATGATCCGGCAGTCGCGATCGAACGCGAAGATACCGTCGACGCTCGCGTCGATCAGCCGGTTAAGCAGCAGTGCCGAAGTGTTTTCCAAAGTTAGAGTCACGGGATGGGGATCAATCGGTGGTCTACTTTCCAGCCGTGAGCAGCATTAAACTGGTCGCGTCGCGCACCAGTATATTAGATCCGAGCAGTACCGGCATGGCGAAGGTCGAGGCTTCAGCTACTTCATAACGACGCTCGACCGTGAATGCGGGGGTACCGCGTTTCGCAACGATCAAATCAGCGCCGTTCGTCAGGAAAACGACGTGTTGCGGAGTAAGTAATAAGGAAGCGTGCTCGCCTTCCCTGCCCTCAGTCGTCCAGCGCACCGCGCCGGTCTTCGCGTCGATCGCAAAAAACTGTCCTTTCCGTTTTGATGAATGACCGTAGATGAGGCCGTCGCCGAAAACCGGAGAGCTCATGTACATCGCGATCTCGGCGTTCTTCCAGGCTTCGGTTGCCTGCCACTTGCCTGCATTCTGCGCGAGGGCGTAGGCGTGTGTGCCTTGTCGTGTTCCAGAGACGATCAGGTGCGTGCCGGTCCAGAGTGGAGTCGTTATGTTCTCGTGCCACTCGTCAGGAAATGCGACTGACCACAGCTCTTTGCCTGTCTTGCCGTCAAGACCGACGATCGAGCCTTCCGTCATCGTCACGATCTGCTGAGCGCCGCCGGCTTCGATCATGACTGGCGACGCGTAGCCTGGTCCAAGTCCCTTCCATTCCCATTCAGTCGCTCCAGTCGCGGGGTTGAGAGCAAGAATTTGACCGCCGTGAATGTCGCTGCCGATCTGGACCACGAGGCGTCCGTTAACGAGCAATGGCGACGCCGCAGTGCCACAGAACAATTTCGAGGTGTCGATCGCGTTTGAGAAATCTTTGGACCAGAGTTGTTTTCCGGTGGCGGTATCCCAGGCGTTGAGCATTCCGGTGACGCCGAGTGTGAACAGTCGATCGCCGGCGATGAGTGGGGTCGCGTTTGGCCCTTTCGCCATGCTGACGGCGTACTGGTTCTTCTTGAACTCAGCCTGGTATTTCTGCTCCCAAATGACTTTGCCATCGGCGAGGTTGATGCTCGCCACAATCTCCTCCGGATCGCGTCGCCCATGAACAAACGCGCGCCCTCCGGACACGACCGGCGACGAGTAACCTTCTCCAATCTCGACGCGCCACGTCCGTTTCAGTGACTCCGGCCACGCTGCCGGCGCATTTTTAGTCGCCACCGATCCATCGCGCGCCGGCCCCCGCCACTGCGTCCACTCCTGCGCCGTTACGGTGACTGTCACGGTCAGAAATACAAAAATGAAACCTAACTTGTTCATGGGTTATACCTCTTGGTCAGGGTCAGGATCATGCCACAAAAAGGCACAAAAAGCACAAAAAGAAGTTAGGAGAACAAGTGTGCTGACTTGTTCTTTTATGTGCCTTTTGTGCCTTTTTGTGGCTAAACGACGTCTGCGAAGCTCTTGCGGGTGCGGGCGAACCACCAGTAGCCGAAGAGAAAGAGGATGAGGGCGAAGGTGGTGAAGTAGGCGAGACCGCGCCAGTCGGGGGTGGTGCCGTCGAGAAAGATATGGCGATAGCTGCGGATCAGTGAGGTGAATGGGTTGAGGTTGATGAAGGTGCGAAAACGTTCGGGCACGATGGCCTCAGGGTAGATGATCGGCGTCAGATACATCCACGCCATCAGTAACAGCATGATGCCCTGAGTGATGTCGCGCAGGAAGACACCGAGCGACGCGATGAGCCAGGCGGCGCCGAGGGCGAAGAGTAGTTGTGGAATTAGAAGTACGGGAAGAAAGAGGCTGGTTAACTCGAGGCGCTGGCGAATGATGATCGTTGCGATCAGTAAAGCGACGGTCGCGAAGAGTTGACTGCCGAGTGCCGCAAAGACCTGCGCGGCGGGCAAAGCTTCCAGCGGGAACACTACGCGCTTCACGAGATTTGAATTGGCCAGAATCGTGTTTGCGGATTGCTGCACGGATTCCTGAAACATCGACCACGGCAGCAGGCCGCAAAAGAGATAGAGCGCGTAGTCCCAGTGGGAATCGTTGGCGCCGAAGCGTGCGCCGAATATACCCGCAAAGATAAACGTGAAGATCGCGATCATCACGACGGGCGTCAGCACCGCCCAGGCGATGCCGAGCGCCGAGCCTTTGTAACGACCCAGCAACTCACGCTTCGCGAAGGAGAAGATCAGATCCGCGCGCGACGGGAGTCGCCAGAGTGGCTGCCAGATGTGGCGTGCTGTTGACATCAAATTATCATTCCGAGACCGCGCCAACTGTTCTTGTTGTGCCAACTGATCTCGACGTCGCGGGCGTCGATTTCGCGCCACCACGTTTCGAAGTCGTCGCGCGAAATATAGAACGCAGTGGGCGCGACGAGATGATCGAAGACGATCGTGTGCTGCTCGCGCCAGCCGAAGTTTGAGATCGCGTTCAGGTAGTCGTTGTAAAAAAGCCGCTTCGCCAGCGCTGAACCGCGCCGGTTCAGTGGTCCATACACGAGCTTCGTCGCAAGGTACACACACGCTGCGGGTAGCTTCGATAATTGCAGCAGGGCACGCTGATCGATGCGCGAGGTGATCTTCTCACGTACGGGATTCACGAAACGCGTGATCCACTCGTTATTCTCCGCGCCGTAAATCCACGCGGAGATGTGTCCACCGGGCTTCACTTTCGAAGCCAATGCCAAAAACCCGCCGCGCGGATCCGGCAGGTGGTGCAACACGCCGACGGAAAAAGCATAGTCGAACTTGCGCGCGAGCGGCAGGTGATAGATGTCGGCTTGGATGATGTGTGCGTTGGGCAATGAGCGTGTGGCGGCGAAGGCTGTTTCGACTGCGACGCTGAGATCGATGCCAATCACATCGCGTGCTCCCCAACGCGCGGCGAGCTGTGTGTGACGGCCTTTGCCGCAGCCGCCTTCCAGCACGATCTTGTCGCGAAAAAATTCGGGTGTAACGGGCGCGATCCAGCCGAGAAACTGTTCGGCGTAACGTTCGTCTTCCTGTGTGAAGTGTTGCCACTGCCAGCCGAAGCCCGCGGCGGTTGCGCGCTTATCGCTCTCGACGTGATCGAGGTTTGCGAAGCGCGGAATACCGCCGGTGATGGGAAACGAAGTCGAGCACGACGTGCAGCGCAACTCGCCTTCGATGATCTCGCCGTCTTCGGATTTAGTGACGGAAAGATCGAGCGGTGCTTCACACGATGGGCAGACGAGGTACGAGAGTAGTCTTTGCTTCAAGCGAGGCCAATATAACATTAGCCGCGGATGAACGCGGATTAGTTGCACTCACGATTGGTGTGTGTGGGAACCATCGTGAAGCGGCTTTGATATTCAGCGGAGGTCAGGAAGTTGCAGACCAAAGAACGGGCTGCGTCGGGATCGCGGAGCGGTTTAGTCTTGAGGATGTTGACCCAGGTGTTGTATGCAGCCTCGTCAGGATTGCGGCGCAAGTAGGTGAAATACTGGAACAGTACGAGCGCGTGGTTGTAGTTCGCATCGACCACGCGCTGGTCCGAAGCGAGCCGCGTCAACACCACGGCACGACCATTCGCACCATCGTCCAACAAACCAATCAATAAACTGCGTTCCGAGGTGAGATCGAGGCCTGCTGTCTGAGCTATCGTGGTTAGCAGTGAATCGACAAACTCGGACGGCTTCATCGTTACCGGAAATCGCCGTTTGAACTCAGCACGTTCGACAAACGCATTCGCGAGCGCGAGGCGCACAGCTTCCAATTCAGTCTTCTGATTCACTACCAGAGCGCGGTCGGTTTCCAGCTCCGCATAACGAGGTTGGCGTCCGAGTCCGGTCGAGTAAAGCCCGTAGAGAAACACGCCCGTCACCGGTAATTCATTTTCAACGAGCAGGTTCGTTGAGATGTCGATCCGGCGTGACCGCAAGCAGTCGCTGCGGGAATTGCAGCCCGTGAGTTGCGCCGTCAACTTGTCGAGCGTGGCTGAGTCAGGTTCGCGGCCCGTCAGATCCATGTACTGCTGCGTGACGAAGAAGCGGAAATCATCAACCGGATTTGAGAACGTTGATGAAACGCCCGGATCGATCGTGATCGCGCCCGGCACGTATGCCGTCTCACCAGAGTTGGATTGAAGTCGCAGCGTGTAGTCGCCAAACGGCGCGTTCGGTGCGACCTGCACTTCGATACTGACAATCGGAAACGGCGCGGCAATCTGCTCGCGCGTCAACGTTGCCGGATCGACGGTGAAGAACGGCGAGTTGACGGCGATGCTCGTGCCCGGCACTTGATCGACACCTTCCCCACCGAAATAAATCTTCACACGCTTACCGGGCGTGAGCGGGAGCGCAACAGTCGAAAGCTCGGCATTCAGTCCAATCATTTTCGGATTAAGAACCGAAGCCTGTGGCGGTACGAGACTCGAATTGAGCGGCGTCGCGACATCAGCCTTAACCATCACCTGGTTCGACAACTCGAAACTGCGAAACTTCTGCGCCGCATCGACACTCGACGAGACGACGACTCGATACTGTCCCGGCACAAGTCCTTCAAGATGATAAGTGCCGTCTTCAGCCGTCACATCACTCGCGATCAGTCGACCATTGACAACACTTTCGGCCCACACGCTCACACCGTTCAGCGGCGTCAACGCGCCGGGCGTGCGGTTATCGACGAGCCGTCCTTCGATGCGCCCGAGCTTTAAGTTTGGACCATAGAGTCCGCGAATCTTCTGTCGATCTTCTTCGCTAAGCGTGCGCTCGGTCAGCGCGGGCAAGCCGAAGGTGCCGTTGAACGCCTGGCGGCTCTGCATTGTCGACGACAAAACCGATGAATGGTCCAACCCGAGCAGGTGTCCAATTTCGTGTGTGAACGTCGCTTCGAGATCGTACGTGCCGGGCGAGCCGTCAGTGGAAAACTGAAGCTCAGTTCCGTCTTCGGCGCGTGGTCGTGGATTGATGCTGATGTCTGCTTCGGCGATGTTGCCGGTTTCGGGATCGAAGAAGACGCGCGTGCGTCCGGTGGTCGCTTCGGAGTTGAACGCTTCGTTTTCGGGAGTGACGGCGGTCGTCAGAAGACTGATTCCATCGCCTGCTTCTGCGGGACTGACAGAAGTCGCCTGAGACCACGTGACGAGGAAGTTGATATTCGCGAGACTGGACCAGCGAGCAAGTGCACGGCGGGCGGCGCCGACCACGTCGCTATCCGGTTTGATGTTCGAGCCTGGCGAGAGCAGAGACGTTGAGAGTGAGACCTCGATGGTCTTCTTCGGCCAGCGTATTTTGCGAACAGTTTGGGTGGAAGGTTCGAACTCGAACGAGTCGCGGATCTCGAGTCGCTCTCGAGTGCCGAGAGAAAAAAATAGTGCGAGACTCGCTATGATTGCGACCGGATACTGCATCTGAACTTCCCTGGCGGCGAGGTCGAGAAACGCGCCCCGCATCGTACCACGGTTTGGCCGCAAAAAGGCACAAAAAGGTTAGCCGCAAAAAGGCACAAAAAGCACAAAATGGTCAAAGAGTTAAGGCGCCTAATTCCTGTATGGGAGAATTAAGCGCCTTAACTGCTCAAAGGCTTTTGTGCCTTTTGTGTTCTTCTTTGTGCCTTTTGTGGACTAGTTGATCGTTATGTGTGGCGCGGTGTCCGCGGGCCGGCTGACCGCAGTTTGCTGGGAGCCCCGCGTAAACGTCAACTGTATTGGAACATCTCCGGCGCCCGCTAACGAGGCCGGAAGGGTGAAGGTAACGATGTCAAATCCGGGCATTTCCCGGTTGGGCTGAACGGAAATGATCGCATCGCCGGTGATGTTCGTCGTTCCCACCGTGACGCTGACCTCAGTCCGCGCAGCAAAGCGCAACCCCGTAACGGTTAATTCAAGCTTTGTCGGCACGGAAGTCCCGGTACCGTCGTCAGACGTGACACTAAACGGCTCGGCCAATCGCACCATCGGATTCGTGATATTGATGGCGCCCGCCCGCCCACCGGCATCTCCTGTGGTAGTGAAGATGTCAGGCTGAGCGAAAACGATCTGCACGAGGCCACGATGAAGCGTATCGGTGTTTGCGCCGGCATCGAGCACGTTAACCGCGACTGTGCCAAGCCCGGGCGGCAAACCGATTGGCACCACGAAACTGATCTGCTTGCTGGTGTTGCCGACGAAATGGAGTCCAGCGGCGGCGCCGTTTACGCTGACCGAGACGCCATTAAGCTCCACTGGCAACGCCGGACTGCGCGTCGTCTCCGATCCACCCGATGACTGTAGATCGGATGGCGCAAGAGCGACAGTCGATCGAACAATCGCAAGTTCGCCCGGCGCGAGACCAGACGGCGTTCCGGGAACAGGACTGGGCGTCGGTGTCGGACTCGGAGTCGGGCTCGGAACCGGGGTGGCAGCAGCCACAGGCATATTGCTCGCACCCGTAAAGAACGAGAGCACTGCTGACGACTGGCTCGTGATCGTCGGTGTTATCAGGTAGAAAACCTCAGTCCCACCATCTCCATTGCCGCCGCCGATCTCGGCGCCGCCAAGCGAAAATGTCATGCGCTTGCGCGTTTCACTGGCGAGCGGTCGCGTGCCACCAAACGTCGAGAGATTCGTGATGTTAGTGATTCGAGTGAAGGTGTTCGTCGACGTAATCGGAAGCGGTGTCACGTAAATCTCGGCCGAGTTGTCTGTATTCAAACCTTCGGGCGCGGTCGCGACAGAATCCGGAAACGTTCCGTTGGGACGGAAGTTCAGGAACGAAGTGAACACGAGCGTCGCCGGATTTCCCGTCGAGTCGTAATCGGTGAACGTCGGAAAGCGCGCGAAATCTGAAATCGGCGGTCTGGTGCCGACCTCGTTGAACGTATCAGTCCCGACGGTATAAACCCAATTTCCCAGAACGCCGCTGGTCGGCGCTGCATTTGACTTCGGATCGCTAGCGCGTGATTCGAAGGCGATGAGGCCGCCGTTGCGACTCATTCGGCGACCCGGACTCAGCACATTCGTGTTCGCAACGTTGTTCAGTGTTCGCGTGACCTGGAAGAAAGACCCGACGGCACCGGCTGTAAAAGTGGTCGTAAAAATCTCGGCGTTGTTGTCAGCGTTGTTATTGGCCAGGTTGGCGCTCGACATGAACGCCACTTTCGACCCGTCTGAAGACAGCATGGGATTGGTAGAAAAGATCAGACCAACTCCAACTATAGCGTCCTGTGTCCTGGTCGCCTGAACGGTTGTCTTGCTCGCGACGGTGTAAAGGAACAATTCGGGATTGAAATCCGCGTTCCCAACGACATTACCAACCGTCGGAACAAGATCTCTCGTGGAAATAAACGCGATGACGGCGCCATCATCAGAAATCGTAGGCTCGCGATTATCGTCGGCGAAAAATGGCGCGACGGTGCTCGATCCGGGCGTCGGCGCCCGGCTGGCAGGCGTATTTTTCGTAACTTGATCAAACGCCCCTGTCGAAAGATCCTGGAGTGGCAAATCAGCGCCGAGAGTTAGATCGACGTCGGCAACTGCCGGAACACGATAAATCCAGATCTCCGAATTCGCGTCAGCACTCAGCGCTGTACTATCAGATCCATCGAAGAACTTTGGATCTGGCGCGTTTGAGCTGAAGACAATGATGTAACTGCGCAAGCCGCCCACCAGTGCCGGTTGCAGAGAGATCATCGGCGTACGATTGTCGATCTCGATCTTCACCTGTGACCGGTCTGCCGGCGTAGGTTGTGGGGTCGGAGTCGGCGACGGTGATGCAGTGGGGCTCGGTGTCGGTGTCGGACTCGGCGTTGGAGTCGGACTTGGCGATGCTACGGGGATCGGAACGTTTTTAGTGTTGGTGATCTGGAAGATGCGACGTTGCGCGTAGTCAGCCAAAAAGATCTCGCGATTGCCGTCAGCGTTGTTCGGATTTACAGTGGCAACGTTCCCGTTCGAAGTGAAAACGACGAAGCGGCCGTTTGCACTGATATCGCTCACGATCGAGCTAAAAGCCGATGTCGGAGATGAAGTGAGCTGAACGGTGAATGGGTCTGGAGTCGGACTTGTCGATTGGGCCGAAACCGAGGCAAGCGAGCCACCTAAAGCCACAGGCACGATGATGGCGCACAAGAACCAGAAAACTTGCTTCACAGATTCCTCCGAAATAACAATAAAGACGCAGATACGAGCAGATTAGATGCCCTCGGGGAGCTGAGCCGGCGATTAAAGACTGGCCATTTTAAGCAGAACCCCTCCGCTTCGCAAGCAGGGAGGGATTTGATAATGTCCTTTTCCGCGGTATAGGTCCTACAGGTCCTATCCGACCTATTCACCGGAGAAAAAGAATGTCGAAGAAAGCGCTGATTACTGGAATTACCGGTCAGGATGGTAGTTACCTTGCCGATTACCTGCTGAGTTTGGGTTATGAAGTACACGGGCTGGTCCGCCGCGTGGCCCTCGAAGCGCCGGAGACGAGGTTCAGCCGCATCACGCACCTCCTGGACCGCGTCACGTTGCACCCGGCGAGTCTTGAAAGCTACGCCAGCATCTTCCACGTTTTCAGCAAACACGATTTTGACGAGTGCTATCACCTCGCAGCGCAGAGTTTCGTGGCGGAAAGCTTCGCTGACGGCTTTTCGACGATGAGCACGAACATCAACGGCACCCACTATGTTCTCGCCGCGTTGCGTGAGCTCCGACCGAAGTGTCGATTTTACTTCGCCGGGTCGAGCGAGATGTTTGGGAACGTCAACGAAGTGCCGCAAAAAGAGACGACGGCATTTCAGCCGCGCAGTCCTTATGGAATCAGTAAAGTCGCCGGTCACCATTTAACGAGGAACTATCGCGAGGCGTACGGGCTCTTTTGCGTCAGCGGCATTCTTTTCAATCACGAGAGCCCTCGACGTGGGTTTGAGTTTGTAACGCGCAAGACAACCAGCACCGTGGCGCGGATCAAACTCGGTCTTGCCAACGAACTGCGCATCGGAAATCTCGACGCCAAACGCGATTGGGGACACGCGAAAGACTACGTGCGCGCGATGCACTCGATGCTTCAGCAGCCGGAAGCAGACGATTTTGTAATCGCGACTGGAGAGACGCATAGCGTGCGTGAGCTTTGTGAGATCGCATTCGGTGAAGTTGATCTTGATTATCGTGAGTTTGTGAAGATTGATGAGAGATATTACCGGCCCGCGGAAGTCGATCTGCTGATTGGCGACGCATCAAAAGCACGCGAAGCTATAGGTTGGCAGCCGACGTACTCGTTCAGTGAGTTGATCAAAGAGATGGTAGCGTCGGATTTGAAGACGCTAAATGAAGATTTCTCACGCAGCGGCGCAGCGGCGCAAAGTACAACCACACATGCGTGATTCTTAGTTGCGCCGTTGCGCCGCTGCGTGAGCTTTTTTAACTATGCCCATTGCTGTTCGCGTCGATTCCGTCTCGAAACAATATCGCATCTACGATCGGCCTGCGGACCGTTTGAAAGAGACGTTGACGCGTGGTCACTGGAAAGCGCACCGCGAGTTCTGGGCGTTGAAAGACGTTAGCTTTGAAGTCGAAGCAGGGACCACTACCGGCATCATTGGTCCAAACGGCTCCGGCAAATCGACGCTCCTGCAGATCATCACCGGCACACTCGAACCGACACACGGCAGTGTATCAATTGAAGGCCGCGTCGCCGCGTTGCTTGAGCTGGGCGCGGGATTCAATCCGGAGTTCACCGGCATCGAAAACATTTTCATGAACGCTGCGTTGATGGGTTTCTCGAAAGCCGAAACCGAGCAACTGCTTCCCGAGATCGCAAGCTTCGCGGAGATCGGCGATTTCATTTACCAGCCGCTGAAGACGTATTCGAGCGGCATGTACATCCGTCTCGCTTTTGCCGCTGCGATCGCCGTCTCACCGCAGATACTGATCATCGACGAAGCGCTCGCGGTCGGCGACGCAGTGTTTCAGCATCGTTGCATGCGTCGCATCAAGGAGATGCAGGAGAACGGGACGACGATTCTGTTCGTGTCGCACGATCCGTCAGCGGTTCGAGCGCTCTGCAATCGCGCTGTTCTGTTGAACGGTGGACAAAAGATCGCAGAAGGCACGCCTTCTGACGTGCTCAATCGCTACCAGAAGATCATCATGGCGCGGCAGCAGGCGTACGAAGCGAGCTCTGTTAAGACTGCCGACCAGCCTGAAAGCGAGGTTTTCGAACGTAAAGCAACGCCGCTGAGTTACGTTTATCGTCACGGCGATCGCAGCGCTGAGGTTTTGCAAGTCGAGCTACTCGACAGCGCGCTGCATCCGGTCGAGCTGGTCGAGACCGGCGAGCCGGTTACAGTTCGCATTGTCTATGTGGCCCACGAAGATCTCGACGACGTTGTGTGCGGGTTTCTGATCAGAAATCGCCACGGCATTCACGTCTACGGAACGAATACCGAGCTTCAGGAAATGCCATTTGAACGAGTGCGGCGCGGCGAGTTAACTGAAGTGACGTTTGAGTTCAATTGCTGGCTCGCGCCGGAGATGTACTCGCTGTGCGTCGCCGTGCACAGCAGCGCCGCGGTCAGCTTCGACTGGCTGGACGGCTGCTTGTTCTTTAGAGTGATGTCGGTAACAAAGATGGAAGGCGTGGTGAATCTGAACGCGACGGCGACGACCAAACGCCTCGCGAGATCATCCACAGATTACACAGATTCACTAAAACAATCTGTGTAATCTGTGGATAAATATGAGCGAAATGGACGCGCAAATCGAAAACGGGGACGGCCTGAATCTGGCTGAATTGATGGCCCGAATACGCAAGGACGCCGAGAGCCGCAAACGCGACTCGCTCAGCAACGGCGACCCCGCGCGCTATCGACAGTTAATCATTCAAAACTTCAACGCCTTCCTCGCGCCGCAAATCTCCTCACTGCCGCCGCTGAAACTGCAACCGGAGCTCGAAAAACGCAAACGATATCACGTGAACGATCTGCTCGGTTTTCACGATGAAGTGTTTGTGCGGAACGCTTACAAAGTCATCCTGAAGCGTGAACCCGATGACTCGGGCATGGCCCACTTTCTCAAGAACCTGCGCAATGGTCGTTACAGCAAGCTCGATGTTCTCAGCGCGCTGCGGTTTTCATCTGAGGGCGAAAACGTAAACACTCAAATCGAAGGTCTCAGCAGAGGCTCCGTCCTGCGAAAAATGTATCGCGTGCCGGTGGCAGGTTATCTTCTGCGTCTGGTTGTAGCGATCGGACGACTGCCTGTGCTCATCACGAACTTCCGCCGGCTCGAATCTCACTCGATGGGCCAGCTCGAGCGCGTCGCCTGTCACATCAACGACGCCGTCGCGCACCTCTCGCACGAAATGCGCGAGCAGTCGAAAGCAAATCGCACTCACTTTGAAGCGCTGCAGAAACAACTGAACGATCTGAGACAAACTGTGCAGCTCCAAATCAACACAGCCATCCGCGAGCAGGAAAAATTCGCGCAGACCCACAACGCGATCAAAGCAGAACTTTCCGCGCGAGTAGATGAGACAACTAATCACGCGCGCGAACAAGATGAGCTGCACGAACGGCACGCGGCTGAGTTGCAGGCGTTGAAAGTGCAGGTTGAAAAGCAGATCGACGATCTGATCGAGCGGCTGCAGAAGTCGCGGATGGACATCGCGCAACAGGAAACACGACTCTCGCGCCTGCTCGAAGGCACGGCTCTAACGCCGTCAGCTTCGGTTCCTCAATCGCATCCGGAACGAGATCACCTACTCGATTCACTTTACTTCTCGCTTGAAGACGTCTTGCGCGGCACGCCCGAACAGATCAAAGAGGAAGTGAAAGTTTACCTGCCGGTGTTGCAAAAGGCCGGCATCAACGCTGACATACTCGACATTGCGTGCGGGCGCGGCGAGTGGCTCCAGGTGCTGCGCGAAGAGGGTTTTCAGGCGCGCGGAATCGATACCAATCGCATTCTGGTCCAACAGTGTAAAGAGTTATCGCTGAATGTTGAGGAGCGTGAGGCGCTGGAGTATCTCGGATCGTTATCGGATGGAAGTCTGAATGCGATCACGGCTTTTCACTTCGCCGAGCACCTGCCACTCGAAACGCTCGTAAGGTTTCTCGACGAAGCCGGACGCACGCTCAAACCGGGCGGGCTCATAATTCTCGAAACTCCAAACCCGGAGAACCTTTTGGTCGGCAGTTGCAATTTCTATCTCGACCCGACTCACAAAAACCCGATACCGATTCCGACGATGAAGCTACTCGTGGAAGCGCGCGGCTTTCGTTGTGAGGAGGTTTTGAAACTCCACGCAGTGTCGTCGACAAAGATCGAAGTCAAAGATCAACTGACCAGCCACCTGAACCACTTTCTTTATGGACCCATGAACTACGCCGTCATCGCCCGCAAACCCGACACTCAATGACCCGCATCGCCATTCTCACTCCTACACTCACGTCCGCTGATGCTGTGAGTAACGACGTTCTTACGATGCGTCGCGTGTTGAGCGAGCGCGGGCACGAGGTGCGCATCTTCGCAGAGAATTCGAGTCTCGCGGGTGAGCAGATCGACGCGCCCGCTGCGGCGCTGAAACACTCGCGCTCCAGGGACGACGTGTTGATTTATCACCACTCGATCGGGTGCACGAGCGGTGTCGAGACGATGCAGGCGGCAAAGTGCCGGAAGATCGTTAAGTATCACAACGTAACGCCGCCTGAATTCTTCGAAGGCATCAGCGAGCAACACCAGCATCTCTGCGAAACCGGGCGCTCACAACTCAAACAGATCGTCGCCGCGCGGCCGGATCTTTATCTCGCTGCGTCCGCATTCAACGCCGCAGATCTGATCGACGCCGGCAGCGAAGAGCACAAGACGTTTGTAGTTCCTCCGTTCAACCAGGCGGACGAGCTGCGTGCGGGTGAAGCGGACCTCGAGCTGCTCGACAACTATCACGATGAGAGCGTCAACTTGCTGATGGTTGGCGGCGTGCGTCCCAACAAAGGACACGCCGATCTGATCGAGGCGTTCGCGACGTACTACTATCATTTCAACAGCCAGGCGCGTTTGTTCATCGTCGGCGCGGGTAACAATGCTTTCGAACCATACGCGGCAGCGTTGCGACGACTGATCGATGAGTGGCTGATAGATTCGCGCATCGTGTTTACGGGAGAGGTTTCAAACAAATCGCTGAAGTCGTATTACCTGCTCGCCGATGCTTTGTTGATGACGAGCGAGCACGAAGGGTTTTGTGTGCCGCTCGTTGAGGCGATGGCGATGAAAGTCCCGATCGTCGCATACGCTTCCACGGCGATTCCCGAAACCGCACAGGACGCAGCGCTCATCTGGGAAGAACGCGATCCGTTCCTGATGGCCCAATCGATCGACTTCCTCCAGACGAACGAAGCGGAGAAGATGGCGCTTCTTTACAGAGGCTCGCGTCGTTACGAGGAGAATTTTTCAAACCACGCGATCGAGAAGCTGTTCTTAGACAGGATTACAGGATTAACAGAATTTACACGATGAAGCGTGTAGCGATCCTAACGCCGAGTCTGGCGCCTGCTGATGCCGTCAGTAACGACATTCTCGGCGAGCAGGATGCTCTCAAGAGGAACGACAACGATGTCAAAATCTTTTCCGATCTCGCGCCTGTTCGGAAGTTCTTAAAAGACTCAACTGACATTCTCATCTATCACCATTCGCGAGGTTGGCATCCGGGCGTGCAACTCGTCCGCGAAATGTCTTGCCGCCGCGTAATCAGGTATCACAACGTCACGCCTGCTGAATTCTTCGCAAGTTTCAGTCGCACCGATCAGGATCTGTGCGAGCGCGGACGAAGAGAACTAACCGATCTATCCGCTGCCCGTTGTGATCTTTACCTCTCGGCGTCATCGTTCAGCATGCAGGAGCTGATCGCGATCGGCGCCGATCCAGCGAAGTCGTTTGTCGTGCCGCCGTTTCATCACATCGATCGGCTGTCGACTATCACGGCAGATCAAGAGACAGTCAAAAAATACTCCGATGGTGCGACAAACATTCTTACTGTCGGTCGCGTGGTGCCGAATAAGAATGTGCATCACCTGATCGAAGTCTTCGCACACTATCATTACGACTACAACAACAACTCGCGCCTGATCGTCGTTGGTAAAGGCGGCGAAGGGTTCAGCCCGTACTCGAAGCTCCTGCATCGCGTGGTACAAAAGCTGGACCTCGCGAACGCTGTCGTGTTTACCGGCGGCATTTCCGATGAAGAACTGAAGGCCTACTACCTCGTCGCCGATGCATTTGTTACTGTTAGCGAGCACGAAGGATTCTGCGTACCGCTCGTCGAAGCGATGTCGATGAAGCTACCGATCACGGCCTACGCATCGACCGCGATTCCGGAAACTTTAGGCGAGGCGGGCATTGTTTGGACCGAGCGCAATCCGATGCTGATCGCCGGATCGATCGATCTATTTGTGAGAGACAAGACGGTGCGCGAGGCTTTGGGCCGGCGTGGCTATCGCCGTTACGAGTCGATGTTTACGAATGAAAAAGCCGAACACATCTTTCTACAGGCGATGTCGAAATTGCTATGAGTAGAGTCGCAATCGTCGTCCAAAGGTGCCACGAAGACATCGTCGGCGGATCGGAAACACTCGCCTGGCACTACGCAGAGCTTCTCAGCGACACGTATCAAGTCGATCTACTGACGACCACCGCGGTCGACACTTCCGAGTGGGCCAACACTTTACCCGAAGGACCGGAAACCAAAGACGAAGTGCGAATCGTCAGATTTCCAGTGACTATCGGACGCAGTGTTTACTGGTCCGGGCTGCACCGTCGCTTGCTGGAAGAGTTTGGCCCAGTCGCGCCGACGCGAACTCAGGAAGTGCCGCAGCTTCACTGGACTGTGGCGTTACAGGAAGACTTCATCCGTCACCAGGGCCCGTATTCCGAGCCATTGCTGCGTTACATCAACGAGAACTGGCGTGACTACCGCGCCGTCATTTTCATCACCTATCTCTACCCGACGACGTACTTCGGCCTGCAACAGGTTCCGGCAGGTCATGCGCTCTTCGCGCCGACATTACACGACGAATTGCCCGCGTATCTTCCGGCGTACAAATACGCCGCGCGACGCGTACGCGAGATCGTTTGGCTGACGGCGGCGGAACAGCGCGTGGGTCAGAAACTCTGGGGCGACCTGCCCGGGCGAGTTGTGGCGATGGCGATCGAGACGAACGTGCGTGAGCCGCAGTGGATGCCCGTGCCTTACCTGCTCTACTCGGGTCGTGTCGATCCGAATAAAGGTTGTGCGCAGCTTTTCGATTACTTCATTACTTTTAAAAAGACACATCCGTCGCCGTTGCGTCTAGTCATCACGGGCAAGGACGACATGCCTGTGCCCGAGCATAGAGACATTGAGTTCCGGGGTTTCGTGAGTGCTGAAGAGAAATTCCGGTTGATGTCGGGCGCGATGATGTTTGTGAGCCCGTCGCCGAATGAGAGTTTCAGTATCGTGACGCTTGAAGCGATGGCGCAGAACACGCCGGTGCTTGCGAGCGAAGCCTCGACAGTTTTAGCAGATCACATCAAAGACAGTGGCGCCGGTCGCGTCTACAGCGACTACCAAACCTTCACGCATGCTTTGAGTGAATTATCCGCGAATGAAGAATTACTCACTTCAATGGGCCAACGCGGCCGCGACTACGTCCTCTCCCACTACCAAACCGAGACCGTCAAAAAATCCCTCATCGCCGCTATTGAAAACGAATAGGTTCACGCAAAGGCGCAAAGAAAGAGCGCAAAGACGCAAAGGCGCGCCCGAGACATTTGACCCGCCTTTGCGTCTTTGCGTCTTTCTTTGCGCCTTTGCGTGAAATCTAATTTCTGAACCGTTGCCGATATTCCAGGGAATTAATGAACCCTTCGGTCACCTGCGTCGACACACCACTACGATCCAGGGCCTCCGTCCAACTATTAACACCGAGCCCATCGGGATCGCGCCGCAGGTAACCAAAGTAGTGCAGGATGACAAAGCACTGATTCCCGAGCCGCATCATCTCATCGCTCTCAATTCGTTCCGGAAACTTTTGACTCTCCTTAAACTCGTCAAAGCGACGCATCGCATCCATGAACTCTTCATAACTCGGCATTCGTCCGTGGCCACTTTGATACGCTCGCAAGATGTAAAATCCGCGCTCGTGAAAACCCGTCGCGAGAAAAATGTTGAGCGCCACGTGCGCGCGCTCGCATGTCTCATCGTTAGGCTGGCAATTCTTGATCTTATTCACTTGCGAAGCGATCACTTGCGCGTCCGGCTCCTGGCCTGCAAAGTCGCGATACAACTGTCGCACGAAGAATTCCGGATCGTCGATCGAACTTGGAAAATTGGGATCGAACGCCTCGACCTCGGGCCAAAGCTCGAGCCGGCAAACCTTCCTCGTGATCTTCTGCGAGTCGATCCACTCTTTCACTTTGCTCTCGTAATCCGGGTTTTTGAAAAAGTAGAGACCCCAGTCGCGTGGAAACTGGCTGCTCGACGCATTCAGAGTTTTCACGCGCGAGAACGCCGAGATCATCATCCCATCGTATTGATATTCGGCGGTTGAGTGTCTCGGGTTTGGACCAGGCGCGACGTAGAACGCAGCGCAATCAGTAGGCAATCTCGCGGCCATCGCCTTGAGGTAATTCTCTTCAACGGTTACCGAGAATCCCTCACCATTGACTTTCGCTACACCGAACTGCTCAAACACACCGAACGCCGCAATCAACAACACCGCGACAGTCAACGCTCGCTTCCCGTTAGCAAACTGGAGCGCCTTCTGCAATCCATACGCAAACGCGATCGACATAGGCAGTGTCAGAAAGATCACGTAACGCGAGACTGCTCGAATCGCACCGCCGGCCGGGAAGTACTCATAGATGTATTTCCAAAGCGAGTGACCACCGACTTTGACGCCGAGCACGATGAAGATGCTCGTCGCGAGAATCATCACGCCGAGAAACAACAGGCCAAGCTCACCGCGACGCCCTTTTTTGATCAACCACACCGACGCAACCGTCAACGCGATCCACGCGAGCGAAGGTACGAGCCCAATACCGACCATCAACTCGCCCCACGTCGCTGGTCGCGGATCGCCAACGATCCGTTTGTAAAACCAGCTCCAAACGAAGTTGCCGTCGCCCATCGACAACAGCGATCGCCAATCGGGAATCATCTGTATGACGAAGTCAAACTGATACCACGAGCCGCCGCGTATTGCCCGCAGGTAGATCAACACAATCGGAATAAACCCAACCAGAAAAACCGCGGCGCCGATAAGCACCGCGCGCCGGAATTTCCACACGTTGTTGATGATGAAGTTGCGCGACGCCCGAAATGCGAGCGCGAGCACGAGAAAGATAAGGATCCAAATCGTGAAGTACCACGTGTAATAAAACGTGGTGGTGAGCTGCACATTCAAACAAACAGCGGCGAGCGACAAGAGCCAGGCTGCTCTTCGATCAGTAATTGTTTCCACTTGCTTTGCAAGCGTGATCACGAGCGCAAAGATCAGCGGCAGCAAGAACACGTATTGCAATTGCAGGTGCGTGAGCTGATTAAATTTCGGACTATTGAACGCGAAGAACATCGCGCCCGCGCAGGCAGGTATCAGTCCAAAGCCAAGCGTTCGATACAACAAAACAAACGCGGTGCAGTAAGCGAGAAACGTGAACAGAATGATCGTGAACTCGGTGGATGTAAACATCCCGAAACCGAGCGCACGGAAGAACGAGTAAGGCGCGGCGAAACCAAACAGGAGATCGGAATAGGCGAGGGTTCGTTTTGTCGGATAGAAGATGCCCGGATTGAACAGCGATGCTTTTCCCAGTATCGATAGATACCAGTGCTCCATGAAGTAGACGAACCCACGCACGTCGCCGCGGTCGCCAAAAAACTTGTCGAAGCCGGAAAAGAACTGCGAGGAGTGATACAGGATGGTTCCTGCAATCCCCAGTAAAAGAGCTGCCGCGGATGAACGCCGATGAACGCGGATCTGATCTGCGCTCATCCGCGTTTATCCGCGTTTGAAGGTCCACCGTCGGGCCAAACGACGAGGAAGTACGGCTGGCCGTCGACCTTACCACGCATCTCGAGTCTGCCGCCGAGCTTTTCAATCTCGGCGATGTATACCTTCATCTGCTCGCTGTCCTGGATCAAATATTGTCGCTCTCCTCGCTCCCACACGAACTTGAACATCTTTTCGCGTATCTCGTGGTCAGTGAACTGAATCTTGAATGCAGGCTTGTTCGCGTAGTACCAGAGTGAGCCCGTCAACAGGTCCGCCCAGATCCATGCTTTGTCATCTACAAGCTCCGACGGCAGCAGAATCGGCGCATGTGTGATTGATCTTTCAGGAGCGGGACCAAGGTCACGATTGGTCCAGGTTCGCTGGAGTGTCGCTGCAACAGGAAAGAGTATCAGCGCCAGCGCCACCCACGATAGGATCCGTCGCGGCTCGAATCGCAGCGCGACATTGCTCGTGATTTCGATCGCAAAAGCTCCCAAACCAAGAAGCGTCACCGTGGCCCATAGCGCAGAGACCATGTAGTGCGCGCCGTTTATCCGGTGGAGCAGAAAGTAACAAAGCGTTGGCAGCCACATGAGCGGTACCGCGAGGACAAATCGTTTCCAACTCAATCCGAGACGATTAGACTGCTCTGAGTCTCGTCGCACGTAGAGCATCAGGAAGCCAATGAGACCGGTGGCGCCGGCAACGAGAGACCAGTTATCGACGGATCCTTCGCCGCTAAAAAGGAAGTAGTTAGCGCTCTGGCCTACATATTTCAGCGTCGGTGGTTCAGCGTCTGCTCGCGAATACGTTGTGAGATACCACGCGCCCGCAGCGACATGCTGGTTCATCACGACTGGAATCACGCCCGTGAGTGTCACGCCGAGCGCGAAAATTACCGGCAAACTCTTGATTCGGAAATTGCGAAGACCCGGCCAGAGTAGTACCAAAAAACCCGCGGACAATAAGAACGACGGCAGACGGACCATCGTCGCAACTCCGAGCGACATACCGGCAAGCAATGCAAACAGCAACGCGAGACCATCCCGATCAGCAGTCCTGAACCGCAATGCAAACAGGGTGAACACAGACGTCAAAAGGATCGGCACTAGCCCCGCATTCATCGAGAAACTCAGCGCGCCGAGTCGAGCCATCACCATAAACCCGACGGTCATTGCCAACACAACTAAACCGATCGTTGCCCACGCTCGCTTCCAGGCCGCGATCAGCAACGCTCCGAAGCCGATGACGGTGAACACCCACACAACGAATCGATTCAAACGATAGACTGCTTCGCCCTGCGGAAACATCGAGAGCACCAGACCGGTTCCCGGCGGGTATTGCGCGATCACGTTGCCCGACTGCGGCGCGTAATGGTGAGCGTGCGGCGCGATTGCCTCATCCCAACGCGTCGACGGAACATTGCTTTGCAGCATGAAGTTGATCAGCAGTCGCGTTTGCGGCGACTCGAGCTCGAACTTAGGCCACGTGCCGTGCTCGTACGCGTGCCGGAGCTCCTTCGCCATGCGCAGGTAACCAAACGAATCACAGGCGTAAGCAAACTCTTCCGTCGCGAGTGCTCGCCGGTAAGAAGTGCGCGCTGAAATGTAAAGGGAGAAAGCGAGCAGTGCTATCCAGAGATAAACAAGGACCCTTTGCAATTTAAGCATTTCTTATTTTGTGCTTTTGTGCCTTTTTGTGGCCCAAAACTAATGTCGTTGCAATCCGAGTATGCTGAGAAAGAAACTTGATAACACAGTTTGCAATCCGAGCGCGATCAGCGTCACTGCCGGGATCACGAGCCGTAACGTTTGCGACGGATCGAGTGGTCCAAACGACCTCGAGCTCCAGAAACTCAGCGCGTAAATAGACAAACCGATGCCGGCCACGAGCAGGAGTGCGCCCGCGAGTATTCCGGTTTCGAGTTTGATGTAACGAAACAGCGTCTTGAGCCTTGGATCTTCAGGCAACAGTCCTTCAGTGATCGCAAACACCTTGGTGAAGATCGCGAAGATCACTGTCTGGTAACCGATGACGATCGCGATCGCAGCATATAGAAACGTGTGCACGTCGAGCGTGATGCCGTCCACGACCCTCGGCCCAACAAGCAACCATCCACTCGCCACCGTGCCGATCAGCATCAGCAACAAACCCGGATACAGAAATAACCAGCGCGGACTGTAAAGCAACAGGAAACGCAGGTGACGCCAGCCGTCGCGCCAGCTTCGCAAATGCGGTGGCCGGTTTCGTCCATCTTTGGACAGCGTCGTCGGCACTTCCGTGATTCTTAATCCGTGCAAAGACGCCTTCACGACTGTTTCACTCGCAAACTCCATCCCCGTCGTCCGTAAATCGAGACGTTGAATTGCCGCCTTGCTGAATCCGCGCAGGCCGCAGTGAAAGTCGCCACAAGGGCTTCGGAAAAAGAGTCGTCCAATGCCGGTCAACACGGGATTGCCGAGGTATTTGTGAAGGGGAGGCATGGCGTTGGGTGCGATGCCGCCTTTGAAACGATTTCCCATCACGAGGTCGTAGCCGTCGCGCAGCTTCTCGAGGAACGGTCCGAGGTTCGTGAAGTCGTAGCTGTCGTCGGCGTCGCCCATGATGATGTACTTGCCGCGGGCCGCCTTGATGCCACCCTGGAGCGCGCTGCCATAACCTTTTTCGGCCACATGAATCACTCGCGCGCCTAAAGAAGCAGCGATTTCCGGCGAGCCGTCGGTGCTACCGTTGTCAGCGATGACGACCTCGCCGTGAACCTTGAGGTCCTCAAGTGCCTTTTGCGCCTTTTTGATACAGGTTTCGAGGGTCTCGGCTTCGTTGAGACACGGCATCAGAATCGACAACTCGGTCCGGTTGCCGTCGACTTTGACCTCGGATGGGGTGGTCTGGACCTCTGTAACCATAGCCTCGGACAAGATTGCAGAATCTACAGGATTAGCATGATTAGCACTGTAATCCAAACAGGACGATTTAATTGACGGGTTTGTCGCAGATCGCTATACTCGCCACTGGTAGCGCGAGAGGCGCTCACGGACAGACCCCAATCCGACCCACCCGAAGAAACTAATTGGGAATCTAGGAGAAACAATGAAGATCGGATTTAGCCTTTTGATTGTCGCGCTTCTGAGCGTTGCTGCCGTTCCTGTTCTCGCTCAGTCGCCTCCCACCCTCAGGATAGAAACCGAAACACCTGGACTGCCTTCCGAGCTTTTTTACGGCAATATCAAGGTCAAACCGGTGCGCCTGAGACCGGGAACAAATACACCTATCACTATTACAGACATCGATTTCTTCGTGCAGCAGCAATATATCGACTTTCTAGGCCGCATGCCAGATTCGACCGGTTTTGCGAACTGGGTGGCAACGCTGAGCGCCTGCCCGGATGGCGGCTTTGGAGAGAATCTTAATCCGAGCTGCGATCGCGTCCACGTCTCAGCCGGTTTTTATCAATCGATTGAGTTTCAGGGCCGCGGTTACTTCGCGTATCGCTTCTACGATGCGGCACTGGGTCGCCGTCCGACGTACAAAGAGTTCATTCCGGACATGCAGAAGGTCGGCGGCGCGCAATCTCCCGCACAGGAAGTCATCAGCAAGAACGAGTACATGAACGCCTTCGTGCTGAAGGACGAATTCAAAGCGCTTTACCCGGATAGTCTTACCAATCAGGCTTATGTCGACAAACTGGAGCAGACGGCCGGCGTCACGTTGTCGAACAAGGCTGATCTCGTAACCGCACTGAATAACGGGCAATCGCGAGCCCAGGTGTTGAGAACTTTCGTCGAGACCCAGACGGTGTTCGATAAGTTCTTCAACCGCGGTTTTGTGACGATGCAGTACTTCGGTTACCTGAGACGTGACCCGGATCCGATCGGATTCACAAATTGGGTCAACACGCTGAACGCGGATCCCAGCAACTTCCGTCACATGATTTTCGGTTTCATTTTCTCGACCGAGTATCTGAACCGGTTCTAGGCCGCGAAAAGGCACAAAAGCACAAAAAAGAAATTCATGAGGGCGGCCCGTTGTGGTCGCCCTTATTGTTTTAAAGAGAGCACTTCGCGATAGACCTCGAGGGTTTTTAGGGCGGTCTGTTCCCAGGAAAATTGTTTGACGTGAACCGTGCCGAGCTCCGCGTAGTGTTCACGCGCCTTTTCATCACTCAGCATCTCCGCCATCGCCTGAGCCATGTCGCTGATGTCCTTAGGATCAACTAGCCGTGCCGCACTGCCGACAGTTTCCATCAGCGCCGGCGTCCGGCTCGTGATTACGGGCGCGCCACAGGCCATCGCTTCGAGCGGTGGCAGCCCGAAGCCCTCGTAAAGCGACGGATAAATAAACACCGTGCAAGTTGAGTAAAGCGCGCACAACTCTTCATCCTGAAGGTAACCAGTCAGGCAAACGCGGTCGGCCAAACCTTTCTCATCGATGAATGAGCCGAAGTCGTCCATCATCCAGCCTTTACCTCCCGCAATCACGAGCTTCGGAGACAACGACGTGTTACGCAGCATTTGATCGAAGGCTTGGACAAGCTGACGCAGGTTCTTTCGCGGTTCGATAGTTCCGACAAAGAGAATGAAATCTCCTTCGATCCCGAGCCGGCGGAGGAGCTCGGGGTCTTCCCTTCTTTTGAACACTGGTCTGGGCGCCTCAGGTGTAACCACAACTTTGTCAGGAGCGATATCAAATGCTTCGCAAATTTCCTTCTTTATGCTGTTGCTGGGCGTGATGATTCTGGAAGCGCGCTTTGCCATGAACGGCATACGCCAGCTCGCGCGCCAGAGAAGTTTCTGCGCGTGAACTGCGAGCAGCATTAACGATAAATCGTGAATCGTCACGACAGTTGGGCGTCGTGACCAGAATGGGATTTCGTAGTTTGTGCCGTGAAATAGATCGAAGGAGTTTCGCAGCAAGTGAAGCGGCAGGCCGAGGCTCCACCAGCGCCTTTTCAGCAAACCGTGCGGCGAAATGAACGTGAACGAATCGGACGGCGCGACGATCGCCAGATTGCGCGCCAACTCTGCCGTGTAATGTCCGACGCCCGTCAGCGGCGACGCCAGCGGCATACCGTCAAGTGCGATGTTCATCAGAATGGTTCACGCAAAAGCGCAAAGATCGCAAAGACGCAAAGGCGGGTCAAATGCTTCGGGCGCGCCTTTGCGTCTTTGCGCCTTTGCGTGAAATCATGGTCCGAACCTTTGGCGATACTCCGTTGAGAAGAGGAAGCCAAAGATCATGTGCCGGAAGTTGCTCGGATCGGCGTTCAGCGTGTCGAGCCAGTTCTGGAATCCGATCGTGTCCGGGTCGCGTCGCAAGTAGCCAAAGTACTGCATCGACACGAACGCCCGATTGAAGAACTTATCCCCAACCACCTGGCTCTCTGCGATGTTGCGCAACACCTCGCCGCGATTCATCTGCCCGCCGTTGAGCGCGTCGATCAAGGCCTGCTTGTTGGACACAGTAACTTCCGCATTCGCTTCCAGCGCATTCACATACTGCGAGTTGTTCAGACCATCGTAAAGCTGCTTGAAGGCGGGCCGTTGCATCCACGCTGCCGTGTAGGCTTGTTTACTCAACACTTCCGATTCCGGCGACTGTGGTCCACCAACGATCGCCATGTCCGGCACAAACTCAGCGTACGTCGGCCTTCGATCCAGCGCCACTTCGTAGAAGCGATACGCGAAGTAACCACGCCCCTGAAACTCCGCCGAGAGGAAGAACCCTGCCGACACGTGTACGCGATCGCAGTCGGGATTGAGATTCTCTCCAAAGCCCTGATTCGGACAACCGTTCAGCGTGGCCACCCAGTTTGCGAAACCGACCGAATCAGGCAAGCGGCCAAGGAAGTCGATGTATTGCTGCGTGACGAAGAATGGAATGTCGTCGATCGGGTTAGACGCTGCCGGCGTAAAATCATCATCGAAGATCGTTATTGTTGCCGTCTGTGGTGCGCCGAGGGGGGTGCCTGTTGCATCGCTCAACGTCACGGTAAAGGTTTCAGTATCTTCCACCAGCTTATCATTGACGATGGGGATAGTAATCGTCTTGCTCGACTCACCGGCGGTGAACCGCAAAGTGCCGGCCGTCGTCGCATAGTCGCAGCGTTCTGACGCCCGTCCGTTTGCGATCGTGCAGTTCGCGAGGCCTGCCGCATCGCTCGTCCTGTAATTCACCGTAGCTGCTCCGGCAGTGTCGCCGCGCGTCACCAGGACATTCACGGAACCTGAACCTTCAACTACCTGATAGCTGGATGAACTTAAATTCAAATCTTCCACACCGTTTATTTGAAACTGAGGCGAGACATTGAAAAAGATGTTTCCCACCGCCTCGACTTTGACTCTGGATAAGGTGCCCGGAGCGCCGGGAACGGTTATCGTCTCGGAGCCATCGTTGGGAGTACTGTTAACGAGAATTATCGGAAAGGTATTTCCGTTGTCTCGCGAAAGCGAGATTCTTACCGTATCGCAGCTCACCGGTGCGCTATTCGTATTGGCCACGTTCCAGGTGACGGTCTGCTGGCTCTTCACATTCCACGTACCCGGTTGATTCACCGTAAACGGACCAGCCGCCACTTGCACATTCACGGTGGTTTCATCAGAGCTCGCCGCTCCTCCACCGGCACGATTGTCACGCACGGTCGCACGGAACTTCATAGTGCGCTGTGTCACCGGTAGCGACTCGCCCAGCGTTACGCACTGCGGACAAATAACGTTGAGGCTACTCGGGAAACTACGCGCAGGATTCGTTGAAGGAGCGAACGAGCGGAAGATCGGGCGCGACCCGTCGTCTGTGTTTGGTGGTCCGGGAGTGCCGAGATCAAATTCTTCCCAGGTGTAAGTCAAACTGTCTCCGTCCGGATCGCTGCCGGTCGCAGTCAGCATAAAAGGTGTGCTTTGCGGAATGTTGTAAGACAAGCCCGCGTCCACAGTTGGAATGTTGTTGCCGGTTGGAGTCGTGACGGGACATGAGCCACCATTGGGTCCGGTCGTGTAAGCCACGATCTGTTCGATACTGGCGGTGTGGAAGTAAGTGTCGCCCGACATCATGTCTTCCGGCGCGCAGGCAAAGCGATAACCCATGATCGTTGAGCCGGTGCCGGGCTCGTAAGCTGTCGCCGACGCGCGCTGCGGGCCGCAAGTACCGGAAGTCGCGTTGAAGGTATGGCTGGCGCCAAATTGATGGCCCATCTCGTGCGCGGCGCTGTAGTAAGCGATCGTGTTTGATGGCTGCAAACTCTTGACGATGTTTACGCCGCGTCCTTTCACCCCTGTGCGACACGCGACACCCAGTGACGCCAAACCCTGAAACTGGAAACCGCCTGGGAGTAGACGGCCGTCAAAGACGTGTCCGATGTCATAGTTGGCTGAGCCGATCACCGTATCGAGCTTCGTCTGGTTTTCTCCAATCAGCGAGTTCACATTGTCGCTGGTGTAGCCGTCCGTGACGCTGTCGGTGAAGATGATCTGGTCCTCATTTGCGATCAGGACCAGGCGTACTGCGACATCGCGCTCGAAGACAGCATTGACGAGGTTGACGGTGGTCGTGACAGCGGACAAGCCGCCGGGGACTGTGCCGCCACCATAAGCTTGGGTGTACTCGGCTGTCGCCGCAACCGCGAGACGATAAGTTCGCAGTGCTGAACCGCTGGATACGAGGTTGGCCCTCTCTCCCATCTGCTTCACGGCGACGAGGGGCTCGTCATCGAGGGGATTATCGACAGCGCACTCCATCGAACCAGCCGGAAGATCACCCTGAAAGTAAGCGATGTAGACAGACGTTTGATTTTGTCCATCGGGCTCGATAAGCACGGTGCCACGGCTAGTCAAAAGGATGGCGTGAAAACCTTGCGGCGTCCAATCGAAGCGAGTGGTGACTGCGCTGCCGTCGAGGGCCTGGCCGGTGAACGTGCGTATCTGCGGAAATCGCGACGCGAGCCCTTCTTCCATGACGGGTGAGTCGTAGATCTTGAAACGCAGCATGGATCCATCCGGCATCGGCAGACTGATGATGGGAGCGTCTCCCGGTGTGAATTCACGCGGCGCTCTTCCCAGCAGCGATTGCAGATGGATCGTATCGAGGCTCAGAGAGCGATATTTATTTGGACGACCGGCGGTCTGTCGTTGCTGTTCCGGCAAGACTTTTACATCGCGCCACAACACATCAGACGACTGCGGACTGAACGCAGAACCGACTGAGCTTTCGGCCGGGGCACTCAGCGCCGGAGGAGTTGCAGGCCAAAGACTCGCCACTAAAAACGCCAGCACGGCGGTTAGTAAAAGCAATATTCTGAATGAGGATGAGTGGGGCATAGTTCTATCTATCAAGTGCGATGTTAATCAGAAAAGTGGATGACAAAAGGCACAAAAGTACAAAAGGCACAAAGGTCGCTTTTGTGCTTTTGTCCTTTTGTGCCTTTTTGTGGCTATTGTCCGAATCTCTGGCGGTACTCCGTTGAGAAGAGGAAGCCAAAGATCATGTGCCGGGTGTTGCTCGGATCCGCATTTATCGTATCGAGCCAGTTCTGGAATCCGACCGTGTCCGGGTCGCGGCGCAAGTAACCAAAGTATTGCATCGTCACTAACGCCCGGTTGAAGAACTTATCAGCAACCAACTGGTTCTCAACGACATTGCGCAATACTTCTCCGCGCGTCATCTGTCCGTTATCGAGCGCTGTAATCAGCGTCCCACCGTTCGTGAGCCCCACTTCTGCATTCGCTTGCAGCGCGAGCACATACTGTAGGTTAGTCATGTTATCGTAACGCGCCTTGAACTCGGGTCGTTGCGTCCACGCTTCGGTGTACGTCGCTTTACTCAATACTTCCGATTCCGGTGACTGTGGTCCACCGACTATCGCCATGTCAGGCACAAACTCAGCGTAGCTCGGACGCCGGTCGAGCGCGACTTCGTAGAAGCGATACGCAAAGTAACCTCGTCCCTGAAACTCGGCCGAGAAGAAGAACCCTGCTGACACGTGTACGCGGTCGCAGCCCGGATTAAGATTTTCGCCAAAGCCTCCCTGAGGACAGCCGCCCAGCGTCGCCACCCAGTTCGCGAAACCAGTGGCATCAGGCAAGCGCCCGAGGAAGTCGATGTACTGCTGCGTGACGAAGAAATCCACTCCGTCAATCGGATTTTGAGTGGACGCCTCGTTGGCATTGTCATTGATGGTTATGGTGCTGGTCGACGTACCGAGACCAGATCCTGAGACGCCGCTCAACGTGAGCGTGAAAGTCTCACTTCCCTCAACCAGAACATCATTAACGATCGGAACGATGATGGTCTTTGTCGCTTCACCAACCGAGAATCGCAACGTACCCGCCGCCGTTTCGTAGTCACAGCGCTCGGAAGCTTTACCGTTTACGGTCTGACAGTTCGTGAGTCCGGCGGTATCGCTGGTCGTGTAGTTCACAGTCGCGAAACCATTCAGATCGCCAGTCCTCGTAACGTTGATGTTTATTTGGCCCGCGGTTTCCGTGACGCTGGCATTCGCAGACTCGAGTTGGACTGAGCTGACGGACGCAGCCGCAGCCCTTGGCGTGTAAGTCACCTGTCCGGCATTGGTCAGAGACTTCGGCGTTTGCTCGTCGAGAGACGTGTGCGAATCGACGACATAACCGTCCTGTTCACCCCCACCGAGTCCCACGGTTGGAACGAGTGAAGTATTGCCACTGCCGTAACGGCTGCGAATGACGCCGTTTGAATTGAGCTCGATCTCGAAATTGATCGGAGCGCCACCCGTGCAGTCCTGGCCGTCGAAGTTGCACGGAACGCCCTGCCAGCGAAAGATGATCTGATTAGCTGACTGGGTAATATAAACGCCCGCATCGGCTCGTTCGGAAGTGCGGAGATCGATATCTTCCCAGAGTCCGGCGATCATCTTGTAGCCGCCGAGCTGGCGTGGCGAGCCCGGTGGATCGTCAGCGTCATCAAGGAAGCCCGGAGGCAGACCAATTCGACGCGGCGGTTCGGAAAAGAAAAGATTACCGTTCGTGGAGATCGTCAGCTCGGTAAAGTTCTCGCCAAAGAATGGGAACACAAAAGGCAAAGCGAAGTCGACATAGCGATCGTCGCCATCGATATTGTTGCGCGTCCCGCCAGTCGTAAGCGCGGCGCTACTGCCAACACTGATTGTGTAGGGATCACTGGCAGACAATGGAACACCTACCGGCAAAGTCGCCGGTGTTCCTTCGTTTCCGGCGTTGTCAAACTCCCGCAGCGTCAGAGTTCCCGCAGCGTGTTTGAAAGGAATTCTGATATTAACTGACTGCAACGAGCCGGAGTTTTTCGGAATGACGCCTTTCACCGTTGTTACCTGACCGCTGCCGCCGTCAGTAAAATCGATCCGATAGAGCGATGCATTACCAGTCGCACCATCATCACCGGATGCGGTCCAACCGACGTTCAAATTGCGTCCGTTCTGAGAGTTGATATGGAAACTGCCAACCGTTCCCGGCGGCGTCACGTCACCGGAAATAACGCCCGCCATACTGTTGCCGACGTTCAGACGTCGTTGACTCATGATCTTGTCTGCGAATCCCGTAATGACGTTTCCATCCGCCATTAGAAGATTCTTAACCTGCTGAACTGTCAGGTTAGGATTCTGAGCCCACAGTAACGCTGCGGCTCCGGAGACTTGCGGCGCAGCCATCGACGTACCGCTGAAGGACGAGTAAGTGTTGTTCGGAGTCGTACTCAGAATGGCGCTACCCGGCGCGGCGATATCGACGGTTGTCGCACCGAAATGGGAAAAGCTCGCGAGCGCGTCAGCAGAATTCGATGCCGCGACTGAAATGATGTTCGGAGCGTCGAAGTTCGACGGAAAGTGTGGAACCAGATCGTTGTTCGGTTCAATGGTTCCGTTGTCGACGTTGCCGGCGGCAGCGACAAACAGAAGACCGGCGGCGTTTGCCTGGTTGATGGCGTCGAGGAATTGCTGACTGAAGAGCGCGCCGCCAAAGCTGGCATTCAGGACGCGGATGTTTGCGCCTTTCGTCCCACCTGTCGTGTCCCAAAGATTACGCATGGTCCTGGCGTATTGGATTGCGTCAATCGCGTCTGAGGTAGAACCGAAACCGTCTTCATCAAGAAATCTCAGAGACATCAAACCAACTGACCAGTTAACGCCGGCGATACCGTTATTGTTATTACCGACTGCACCCGCAATTCCCGCAACGTGACTGGCGTGGTCCTCAGTAGCGACACCACTAAACGTCGAACCATTGTTATCGACGAAGTTGAATCCGCGGACGTCGTCCTTAAATCCGTTTCCGTCGTCATCGACGTTGTTGTTGGCAATTTCCCCAGGGTTGATCCAGATATTTGCGGCGAGATCGGAATGGTTAAAATCGATGCCCTGATCGATAACACCGATAACAACTCTTCCCGCTCCGGTGCTGCCTGTTCTCGTGTCCCAGGCTTGCGGCGCGCCCATCAATGGCAGCGCGTATTGCTCATTGAAGCGTGAATCATTGGGATTAGCATCGGCTTTCAGAATGTAGTTTGGCTCGGCGTTGAGCACGTCCGGCTGTTGGCGAAGAGCCGTCACCGCGTCGAGGGTTTCTTCGGGCGCGACTCGTGCGAGTCGCAGTCCGGGAAGAAGATCTGAGCCGTGCGTGCGCTTTAGATCGACGGAAAACAACCTGCCATCGTGCGCGGCAATGCGCATCGACGCGCCCTTGCTTTTTGCCATCGGCTCATTGCGATAACGCACCAGGATTTCACCGGGCACAAACATCTGCTGGCGTTGTCGCTTTCGCGGAGTCGTCGTTTGCGCAGTCTGCGTCGCCTGACGCTGCGCACCCGATCGCACCGGAAAACTCACGGCTGCAAAAACGAGGAGGGCGAGGAACACTGTAGAAACAAGAAGTATTCGAATATAGGTAGACATAGAACTAAACTCCCGGGGGAAAAGATCAGTACTTTCCGTGTAAATCCGTGGCTAAACGTTATGGACCGAACCGTTGACGGTATTCGGTCGAGAACAGGAAACCAAAAATCATGTGCCTGGTATTGCTCGGATCCGCGTTTATCGTATCGAGCCAATTCTGGAATCCAATCGTGTCCGGATCGCGCCGCAGGTAACCAAAATACTGCATCGATACGAACGCACGATTGAAGAAGCGATCGGCAACCGCCTGGCTTTCAACGATATTACGCAGGACCTGCCCGCGATTCATCTGACCGCCATTGAGGGCATCGATCAGCGCCTGCTTGTTGGAAACAGTGACTTCCGCGTTCGCCTCGAGCGCGTTCACGTACGCGGTGTTTGAGAGATTGTCGTAACGGCTCTTGAATTCAGTTCGCTGCAACCAGGCGTCCGTGTAGGCCTGCTTGCTCAGCACTTCAGACTCCGGCGACTGTGGTCCACCAACGATCGCCATGTCAGGCACAAACTCAGCGTAGGTCGGTCGTCGATCGAGCGCGACTTCATAGAAGCGATACGCGAAGTAACCACGTCCCTGAAACTCCGCCGAAAGGAAGAAACCCGCTGACACGTGTACGCGATCGCAGCCTGGATTAAGGTTCTCGCCAAAGCCGCCATTGGGACAGCCGTTCAGCGTATCAACCCAGTTTTGGAAACCGACCGAATCTGGTAAGCGCCCGAGAAAGTCGATGTACTGCTGCGTGACGAAGAAAGGAATGCCGTCGATTGGATTCTGCGGTGGCGGCCCGTTGTCGTTGTCCTGGATGGTGACGGTGGCTAATTGCGGTGAAGCCAGCGTCATGCCTGAAGGCGAACTCAGCGTGATCGAAAACGTTTCGTTACCTTCCACCAAACCATCATTGACGATCGGAATCGTGAACGACTTGGTTGTCTCGCCGGGGCCGAATCGTAACGTTCCGTTAGCGGAGCCGTAATCGCAGCGCTCCGAGGCGAGTCCGTTGGCAGCGGTGCAATTAGTCAGTCCGGCACCGTCGCTGGTTGCAAAGTTAACAGTGGACGTGGCGCCGGTGCTTCCAGTGCGAGTGACGTCAACAGTCAGTGAATTTGCGTCCTCACTAACCGTGTAATTCGCGGCGCTGAGGAGAACAAACGAGGGCGAGCAGTTGGTTTCCGAGAAATTGAGCGTGATTGGACCAGCATCACCGCCCGAGTTGTTGTTGAATCCATCGACGGCGATCCTGTAGACCGTTCCGGCATTGGCGGCAAAGCTTACTCGGCTGGTTCTCTCGACAGTATCATCATCTTTGCCCACGACGGTCAGCGGAAAAGTAGTTCCCGTATAAACGCCGAGAACCGTATCGAACCCGGTTCCAAAAGTGTCAATCGTGGCGGTACCGGTGGCCGGGGCTTGCCACGTGTACCAAACGGAACGACTGCCGCCATTACCATCGGGAGAGTGATTGTTCTCATTGGCTTCGCGAGTTGCGAAAACATTTGTGCCACCCGCGGTGCCCGAACAGCCGGCCACCGTTTGCGCCGACGCTAAGTTGTCGTTGAGAGGTGCTCCCTGGCTGATTCCGCCGTTGTTGTAACCGAAGAGATTGAGTGCGTTGATATCATTGACCGTAATCTGTCGTCTGATTCCTCCGGGGATGCGCGGGTCCATGATGCCGATAAAGACTCCGCTGTTTAGGCTCTGCTGTCTCCAGTGGCTTGATTGATTGTGATCTGAATTGTTTGTGCCACTGTTTGGATCGTTTTCAGGATCAGGACCACCGTTTGATAATCCCAGCTCATTTTGGCCCGGGAAAAAATAGATTTGAGCATTGGGTGTAGGACCACCGATGGTCATGATTCGTTGGGCCGATGGGAACGCGCCGGAGTTCATTCCCGGACGGAAACGATATAGGTCCCACATCGCGGGCGATACCACCCCGGACTGTGGTACGGGAAATCCGGATCGCGACGTAAATCCCAGCGCGTGTCCGATTTCGTGAGTGGCAACGGCCTCGAAATCGGTGCCCGTGATGGGCTCGGTTCCATCGAAATCGTAAGTGACGATTTGTGAATTGAAACCAATCCGGGCTGCCGGGTCAGTAGACGGCGCCGTGGGATCTGAAAACCCGATCGCACGCGCAATCGATTTGGAAATTTGTGTTGAAGTCACACTACCGAGATCCGTCGGTAAGGTGTTGGCGGGTAGCGCGCTGTAAATCGCGAGTTTTTCGGGAGTGTTTGCGGTGGCGATTAAGTTCCGGCGCAGCGCGTCGTAGTTTATGCCGACTGGCGTCGGTGAACTGGTCGAGCCCAATACCTGCGCGGGCCATGCTTGTCCAAAGTTTGTGGGCCCGTAATCGACGTCGATGAAGATCGTAATCGGGGAGCTGATCACGTTCTCCCAGGCGGCAGCGGCGCGGTTGAAGGCAGCTTCCGCCGCTGGGTTCGCCTTCAAGTTATCAGTTGCGCGCAAAATTATCGTGAGGTGCTGCGGCAAATCTTCTGCGCTTAAACGGGGTTTTAGCAACTCCAGGTGATTGATCTGTTGCAGGCCAGTCGGTTTGATCTGATCCAGATCACGCGCTTCTGCTTCAGTGGCCTCGCGGCAAACCGTGTCGCCATTCGTGCCGCGATAAATAACCCAGTGCTCGTTTTCAGACGGAGTCTCGACAGGAATGTAGGCCGAGGCGGTTATGACAAGGGTCGGTAAGAAAACGGTTAGGACCAGTCCGAGAGCCAGCAAATGACGGCAGACAAGGCGCACGCGTCGGCCATTTAAAAAGAGAGGGATAGTCGTCAAAATTCAGGTTCCTTTGGAAGCGCGTAATCGGGGAGGTAGTTTTCCTAAAAAAATACCGGCACGTCAGGTGCGCAAAACCGTCGTAGGGATGCCCAACAAAATTTTTTCGAGCCGCAAAAGGCGAGCAGAATGCCGCCCTGCCATGATAGCAAAAGCAGCGCCAAGATTTACAGATTTTGCTTCAAAGTCGGAATTTCTCTTGGGTACAGTCAGTACCACCTGCGGTAGCGGGTGGGTGCGTAGCTGGGCGGCACTGATCTCCTCAATACAAGCGTAAAGGCTGCGCACCCACCCGCTACCGCAGGTGGTACTGACTGTGTCCAACAGTCTACCCGTACGGTGGGCAACAATAGTGTCTCAACTATCACCAGCGCTGGCCGAACTGCTCGGTGCCGAAGCTCCCGATCCCGTTCAGCCGGAAACTGAAAACCACCCGGTTCTCTTTTCTGAGTCCGACGTTGAAGCTCGAAAACTGGCCCGCCACCGCACAGCAGTCCCAGGCGTGCCCCAAAGTCACGGTCGAGCTGATCAACGAGCTGTCGCCTCTTCCGGGGCGCTTCTGGAAGTCGAAAAAGAACGACGCGCCGCCAAAAAATCCCCGGTCGCGATTGCCGAGAAACACCGCCGGGCTCCACTGCGAGCCACGCACCGTTCCCGCTTCGAACCCGCGCGGATCCGCCAATTGCACCATATCCGGCGAAAGCTCGATGGCCCGAGTGTAGTAAAAACTCTGGAAGACCGAGATGGTCCGTTTGGATAGCCCAAACGTCGTCGACAGCGACCGGATCCCGTGGCCATTCGTGTCGAGATCGGACCGGACATCGACGAAGAGATCCCGCCGCGGTCGATAACGTGCATCGACGTTCACCGGCGAGAAACGTCTCGGAACGCCGCCATAAACAAACCCGGAAAGCGTGTTGAGCGGATAGAACTGGTTGCGACGGCCTGTCTCGAGCGCGCCGCCGAAAAACGGATCGAAGAAATATTTGCCACGCAGCGTGATCGTGAGCGCTTCATAAGGCTGAGTAGACAATTGCTGCCGGTTCTCAGTACCGGTGCTGGTCGCATGTGCGTCGGTGACGTTTTCAGTCGAGCGCCGCGTGAAGAACCGGTTCGCGACGCCAAACTCGATCTCGTTTGTATCCGCAACCGCGTCGATGTAGTCGAAGCGAATGATGCGATCGAAGTCGTTGATGCCTGAAAGCTTTCGATAGACCACGTACGGCTCGATCACGTGACGAAAGAAGAATTTGCCGTTACGACGAAAGTCTCTCGCAAACGCGGGGGGCCGCACGTCGAGCTCAAACTCACCGTAAGCTCGCGTCACGTTACGGCCGAGAACGTCGCGCGTAGCTGGATCGAGTGAGTTTGAATAGAACGTCACGCGTCCAGCGCCCGAGGCGGTGACGGACCAGCCGGCAAAGGTCAACGGCAGCTCGAAGCGCGGGTGCAGATCGAGTCGCTGCACGATCGACGGCGAGATGATCGGATTGCCGCCCACGTCATTCACAAACTGCACCTGGTCTTCGACCGTCTCTTTGCGACTAACGCCGTCAGCAGAGCTCTCCCACGAAAAGTAAAGTGGAAGATTCTTGAAGAAGCTGACTATGCCCGGGCGCTTTTCGAAACTGATACTCGGCAACTGGCGAATACGAATACGCGCGTTTTCGAGCGACGTCACCTGCGAGCGAATGAGGAAGTTGAAGCTGTATTCGTTGTAGTCCTTATTTATGAAGACCTGCGACGTCTCTTCCGGCGAGATCGCTTGTTGAATGTTGTCGGAGAAGACCTGCCGGAACGCGAGGTTGGACGTGATGTTCACGTCAGCGACCGCGATGAAACCATTTTTGAAATAGTGTACGCCGTCAACGTAAAGACTCGACCCGCCCTGATCCGGATGCGCATCATCGGCGGATGGTCCAAATACTCGATCTTTAACGGCGTAGAAACCGACGTTGAGATACGAGCGCGAGTTGGCGCGCGTGCGTAGATCGGCGCCGAAGCCGAGTCCGCGCTGCGTGTAGATGTCGTTGCGAAGCGTGACATCGGCCGAGCGACCGAGCGTTTGATAGTACGCAGTCGATAGACGAAATCCCTTCGCGCCTGAACCGCCAAACGTCGGCGTCAAAAATCCGGAAGCGCGATCGCGTGGCTTGATCGACACTGACGCGTACGGCAGAAAAAACACGGGCATGTTTTTGAGCTTCAGTGTCGGCGAGTAAACGTAAACGCGATCGCCCGTTTTAATGCGTGTTTTTCCCGCGTGAAAACTCCACTTCGGAACGTCTTCATCGCAAGCGGTCACCTGCACATTCGTCGCGACGATCGTATCGAGGCTGACTCGCTCGACACGGTCGGCAGTGAAATAAATGCGCGTGCCGTCCTGAGTTGAATTTGTGTAGCCGGTTGAGTCGACGAAGTAACCCGTCTTCGTGCGATAGTTCCATTCACCACGCGATCCGGTGATGCGTTGCTGATCGCCCTGATCGAAAACGACGCTGCCTTCCGCGACCACCTTGTTCTCAGCTTCGTAAACCGTGATCTTGTCGGCCTGGAGTCGATATGTACCGATGCGCGCGTCGACGTTTCCTTCATAAACGGCAACGATCGCGTTCTCAGGACCAGACTTCTCCTGCTTCGTAGACTCGACCTTGAGCTCGTCCGTCGCTACGCCAGGCACACCATTTTGTGTCGGCGGGCGACGCTGCACGGGTTGATCGTTATTAAGTGGATTGACGTTGGGCGTGTCGGTCATCGGGTTTGCGACTTTCCGATCGACCGGATTAGTTTGCTGCGCGAATGCAGACGTGCACGCGAACAGGGCAAGAAGGATGACGAACGCGAGGCGCATCATAAGGGCGCGTGGATGCTAGCATAAAATTCCTGTAAATCCTGAAACATCTTGTAAATCCCGTCTGCTATTATCCGCGGCGTGCAAAAGCGCCACACTTTAATGGTCGTCGCCGGTGAGCCGTCAGGCGACGCTCATGCGGCCGCGCTCATTCGCGAATTACAACAACGCGCGGACATCGATTTCTTCGGCGCGACCGGACCGCTGATGCGCGACGCCGGTGTCGAGACGATCGTCAATTCGGATGAGCTGGCGATTATGGGCATCGTGGAAGTCGGGCGCGTCTTTCGAAAGTTCCTCAGAGCTTTTCGAGCATTAAAAGCTGCCGCGATCGAACGATCCCCGGATGCAGTGATCCTCGTCGACTGGCCCGAGTTCAATCTTCGACTCGCTTCATCGCTGCATCGCCGCGGCTTGAAAGTGATCTACTACATCAGTCCGCAGCTATGGGCGTGGCGAGCGCGTCGCGTGAATAATATTAAGCGCGACGTCGATCTGTTGTTGTCGATCCTGCCGTTTGAGGTTGACTGGTACAAGGCGCATGAAGTCGAGCATGTGGAGTTTGTCGGGCATCCGTTGGCGGGCGAGGTGAAAGCGCGTTTTGGGCGTGAAGAGTTTTGCCGGCGTAACGATCTCGATCCGGCGCGACCGATTGTTTCGTTTCTGCCGGGCAGCCGGATCAAAGAGCTGCAACGAATACTGCCGTCGATGGTTGATGCGATCGCGCAGCTCCGAACATTGCGGCCGGAGGTGCAGTCGATCGTCGTTGTCGCTCCGAGCCGCACGGTTGCTGAAGTGCGGGAGATTACTGCAAGCGATATCAAACTAATCGAACGACAAACTCCCGAAGCACTCTCCGCGTCGGATGCTGCTGCAGTAGCGAGTGGAACCGCCACGCTCGAAGCAGCACTCCTCGAAACACCGATGGTTGTTGTCTACAAAGAATCGCCGATCAACTGGCACACGCTCGGGCGCCTGATCACGGTGCCGCACTACGGACTCGTCAATCTCGTGGCGGGACAAGAGATCGCAACGGAGCTGATGCAGGATGATTTGACGAGTGAGAACGTCGTGAAAGAGTTGCTGAAGCTTTTAGAACCTGACGCTAATAAACAGATGCGGGAGCGTTTGAGGGACGTTTCGCTGAAATTAGGAGCGCCGGGGGCCTCTCAGCGCGCCGCGGAATTAATCGTTCAGTCAATCCGTGTTCATCCGCGGCCCTGACTTTTCCTCAACTCGTCGAGTTCCTCCCGGAGTCTTTTAATCTCGTCACGCATCTGCGGGAGGCGGTTCATGTGTGCGTTCATGCGTTTGTAGTCATCGAGCGGCTGCACGGGTATGCCCCACCAAACACCCGGCCGCACGATTTTGCCCGGTAAGATCCCGGCTTTTGATCCGATCACCGCGCCACTCTGCACTCGCGTGTGATCACCGAAGCCGACCTGCCCGCCAATCACCGCATCATCTTCGATCACGACGCTACCACTGATTCCCGTCTGCGCAGCAATCACGACGCGCTCGCCGATGTCGCAGTTGTGGCCCACGTGGACCATGTTGTCGAGCTTCGTCCCGCGACCGATGCGCGTGCGCCCGAGCGCCGCACGATCCACACACGTGTGCGCGCCAATCTCGACGTCGTCTTCAATCACCACCGTTCCGATCTGCGGAAATTTCTGGTAACCGAGATCGTGTCGCACATAACCAAACCCATCCGCACCCAGACACACACCAGCATGCAGTATCACGCGATTACCAATCGAAACGCCGTCATACAAGACAGCATTCGGATGCAGCACACAATCATCGCCAACACTCACGTTTGCGCCTAACACCACGCCCGCCTCGAGCCGCGTATACGCACCGACATGCGTGTACTCACCGACACACACATTTGGACCAACATACGCCGTCAACGCAATGTCTGCCGTATCAGCAACGACCGCCGTTTGATGGATCGCCGGCTCGCGACGCACATCCGGATGCAATGCCGCGCCGATCAACGAAAACGCAAGCTTCGGATTTCTTACTTCTATTAACGTCCGCTCCGGAAACTGGTCCGCATCCTTAACGATCAAGCACGTCGCTTTACTCTCCGCCGCCGCACTATATAGTTTCTCGTTGTCAACATATGCAATCTCATTCTGATCCGCGTTAATCAGCTCGGCAATCCGTTCGATCTGCGTTCCGCCGTCGCCAACAACGCGACCGCTAACAATCTCGGCAAGTTCCTGCACTGTCATCTTCATGCTCTTATGAATCCACGTTTCGAGCTGCGAATGAATCTAACGAGATGTGCAACGTTCTCATCATCGACCTGCTCCAGCTCGCGCAGCGCATCCTGAATCGGCATCGTCGACCTGAATAGCAACTTATAAGCTTCTTTCAAGGCGCGCCTCTCTTCTTCAGAAAAACCACCACGCCTCAACCCCACGCTGTTCACACCACGCAGTCGCGACGGATTTCCATCAGTAATAAAAAACGGTAACACATCCTGGACGATCTTCGACTTCCCGCCAATCATCGCGTAACGGCCCATACGCACAAACTGGTGCGCGCCGACATTGTTAGAAAGAAACACGTGATCCTCTACGCGGATATGCCCCGCGAGTGCGACCTCGTTCGCGAAGATGTTGTCGTCTCCAATTTCGCAATTGTGCGCGACGTGAACGCCGACCATGAAGAAGTTGCGCGACCCAATGCGCGTCGTTTCCCCTTCACCGTTGGCGCGATGAAAAGTGCAGTACTCACGAATGATATTGTCGTCGCCAATCTCGAGATAACTCGTCTCGCCTTTGAACTTCACGTCCTGCGGCTCGCCGCCGATAACCGCGTGCTCGAACACCCGATTTCGCGCCCCGAGACGCGTGTACTGCTTGATAACGGCGTAGGCCCCGATCTCGCAATCTGGGCCAATTTCGACGTTATCCTCGATGATTGCTGTGGGATGAATGGGCATTTTGACAGGATTTACAGATTTTACAGGATTTTCAGCATAATCGCGTCTTGTGGATCCTGCAAATCCTGTTTATCATGCTCGGGCTTTATTGTGTTTTGAGTACCACAGGAGAACGAAAGCCTTTGTTTAGTGATCAGTTTCGCCGCGGGGAGTCAGAAAAAAGTAAGTTGTCGGGTGTGAAGAGTTCCCGGCTGATTTCCGGCCTCTCGGATGTCGCGTGGAAAGCGTTTCAGTCAGTCAACCAGCGACTCCCGGAAGGCGAATCGATTCGCCCGAACTGGGCGCCTGGTCCGCTGCTCAAATCCTACGAACGCACGGCTCCGCCACTCGGTTTCCCACGCGAGACCGATAGTCTTTGTCCATCCTGCGTAAAAGAAGTTCGCAATGCCGTGATCACCGGCGCGGTGCCGCTCGACACGTTGATGTTCGAGCATCCCGGTGAGATCAAAGCGCAGATACTCGAATCTGACGGCAACGTCGTGATGCGAAAGACGTGTCCGAAGCACGGGCAGTTTGAAGATGTGATGTCGACTGATCCCGCGTTTCTCGAGCGCATCGAGTCGCTCTTCTTTGGTCGTGACTTTCGCGCTGCTGAAGACAAAGACGTTCATCGCCACGGCACTTCGAATATTCAGTTTGGACGCGGTGCTGTGTTGACTGTCGACCTGACGAATCGCTGCAACATGATGTGCAATCCGTGCTTCATGGACGCGAATCAGGTTGGTTATGTTCACGAGCCGACGTTCGAAGACACGAAAGCGATTCTCGATCGCGCCGTTTCATTCAAGCCGCGACGACAAGTCATCATTCTCTTCTCGGGGGGTGAGCTGTCGCTCACGACTTATTATCTCGACGCAGTCGCCTACGCAAAGAAGATCGGTTTCTATCGCATTCTCGCCGCGACGAACGGAATTCGTTTTGCGGAAGACATCGAATTCTGCAAACAGGCCAAGGCCGCCGGTCAGCACGGCGTCTACCTCCAATTCGACGGCGTCGGTGAAGAGAAGAACAAGCATCGCGGCGTCGGCAATCTGTTCGACGTCAAAGTTCGCGCGATTGAAAACCTCGCGAAGGTCGGTATCAAAGTCACGCTGGTCGTTACAATCGTCAACAACATCAACAACGACGCGATTGGACAGATCGTCGAGTTTGCCGCAAAGAATATCGACAAGGTTCAGACGATCGCTTTCCAACCGGTTTCGTTCACCGGTCGCGACGAAGACATCTCAGACGAGATGCGCACGAAGTGGCGTTATACGCTCGCGGGGA
>Ga0134121_10000454_pt1 | contig 47654 bp, 31 predicted proteins | sample KB301_FD_96463 | JGI IMG/M metagenome (GOLD analysis project Ga0134121, IMG submission 96463) | Terrestrial soil microbial communities without Nitrogen fertilizer from Kellogg Biological Station, Michigan, USA - KB3-0-1 | ecosystem: Environmental > Terrestrial > Soil > Unclassified ...
CAGCAACAGCTGCCGGAAGCTACACCGTGAGAGTGACCAACAGCAATGGATGCTCAACCACATCATCAGCATTCGCAGTAACAGAGAATGCAAATCCCACAACAAGCATCAGCGGCAACTCATCATTCTGTTCAGGAGGCAACACAGTGCTCAACTCAAATGCAACAGCAGGCAGCGGAACGATCAGCAGTTACCAATGGAAAGAAAGCAACGTTGACATTAGCGGCGCAACGAATGCTACGTACACAGCAACAGCTGCCGGAAGCTACACCGTGAGAGTGACCAACAGCAATGGATGCTCAACCACATCATCAGCATTCGCAGTAACAGAAAATGCAAATCCCACAACGAGCATCAGCGGCAACTCATCCTTTTGTGCAGGAGGAAACACCGTGCTCTCATCGAATGCAACTGCAGGCAGTGGAACAATCAGCAGTTACCAATGGAAAGAAAGCAACATTGACATCAGCGGAGAAACCAATGCCACCTATATCGCCACAACAGCCGGAAGTTATTCGGTGAAAGTGACTAACAGCAACGGATGCTCCACAACATCGGCAGCATTCATGGTAACCGAAAGTGCATATCCAACCGTAAGCATCAACGGGAACTCATCATTTTGCACAGGCACTAACACGTTGCTCACAGCAAATGCCTCGGCAGGCAGCGGTACCATCGGCAGCTATCAATGGAAAGAGAGTAACATTGACATCAGCGGAGCAACCAACTCAACCTATAATGCAACAACAGCGGGAAGCTATACTGTAAGAGTCACCAACAGTTATGGCTGTTCAACAACTTCTTCGGCTTTCAGTGTGTCAGAAACTCCCAATGGTACGTGGATCGGCATAACGAGCAGTGATTGGAATACAGCCGGCAATTGGTGCGGAGGAGTTCCAACTTCCACCACGAATGTTGTAATTCCAAACGGCACTCCCTATCAACCGGATGTTATTACCGGAGATAAATATGCTCATAACCTTATTGTTGCATCTGGAGTAACCCTTGACATCGTAAGCGGATCGTTCCGTGTGAGCGGAAGTATTACCAACAATGGAATCATTACTCAATCGGGCGGAATAATTTCTTTTGAAGGAACCGCCCCTCAAACCATCCCTCCTCTTTCACTGCGCAACGTGACGATTAACAATGCTGCAGGTATTACAATCTTGGGTGATTTAACCATCAACGGAACACTCACCTTTACAAGCGGAACAATTTCCACCGGTTCCAATACCGTGATCATCAACAGCACAGGAAGTGTTTCGCATACAGATGGATGGGTGAATGGAAATCTGCGACGCTATGTTCCGACCGGATCAGGTGTTATCGAAAGCTTTGACATCGGCGATGATACCCATTACCTGCCCGTCACCATCACGTTTGTTACTGTAACTGCGGCAGGAAACCTAACCGGTCACACCAATACAGGTGATCATCCTGAAATTGCTTCCTCACATCTGAATGCTGCCAAATCGGTGAAGAGTTACTGGACGTTTGGTAAAGATGGTACACTTGCATTCACCACATACAATGCAACATTCAATTGGCCGGCAGGTTACATTGATCCCGATGCAGATGCTACACATTTTATGATCGGGAAATTTGATCAATAATATCACACGATTTAAACCCTGATTTGCAATTGGTGTATCTCAAGAATGAAGTCCATAATAGATTTTCTTCGCTTCTCATAGAACTGTCGGTTCTCGCAGAACCGACAGTTCTTGCTTTCAACTGCAAAATCCCGGTTAAATGTTCGACAGGTCTGAAAACAAAAACCCCCGCCTTTACAGCAGGGATTTTCTTCAGATCATCAAATTACTTTTTCACCTCTCACCTTTCACCTCTCACCTTTTCATTTCGCCGCAAGTGCCGCCGATTGATAGACCGTGCGCGGCTGATTCTTTTCATCCGTCACAATCACTTTCTCAGTGAGTGAAGGAACGAAAGCAACAATGCGCGAACTCTGCGACATATAGCCGTTGCCGATGTTTACTTCGTTGCGAATTTTTCTTCCGTCTTTTAAATACACATCTACATAGCGGTCAGTCTGATTGTAAGCTACCTTCCCCGCTTCATTCTTCATCAACTCGAAGGCAAACATCTTGTCATTGTTGTTGGTGCCGAGAAGTACAGGCGTTTGGTTTTTTCCTACATAGATCATCGAAAGCGCCTTTGCATCTTTATCAGAAACGAAACCGCTTTCACGATTCGGTAAATAGGCAAAATTGCCATGACCATCACCAAGGAGGACCTCACCAACGAAAGCATCATTGCGCTCCGTCTCTGATTCCTTGTTGTAGAAGTTGCCATGATAAATAAGATCGAGGTTGCCATCCACATTTACATCATACACCACCATCCCGAAGATGCTCGACACCTGCGCGCGTAGCGGCAACCATTTGATTGCAAACTTTCCGTTCCCCTGGTTTTCGATGTAGGAGCTGGCGAGGGTTTTCGCGGTGAGATGATATGCTTTGTCCAATCCTTTAGGTCCGTAAATTTCCTGGGTGGTTGACAGTGCAAAACCGGAATAGGTCTTGAACTCTTTGTCAAGGATCGGCATTTGCTCGGCACTGTACTGAAAATTCTTTGCAGGATAGAGCTGATCGTAGTTGTAAAATGACATCACGCAATCGAGTGTTCCGTTGTTGTCAAAATCTTTTGCATCGAGGCAAACCGGTTCTTTTTCATTCGGGCAATAGTAGCGCGTGTTGAGTCCTTCATTTCCCAATACATAATCAACATCACCATCATTGTCGAAGTCACCGGATACGATGCTGTTCCACCAGCCCGTAGTATTTTCAAAACCATATTGCTTCGTCACGTTTTCAAATTTCCCTCCGGTGTTTTTCATGAACGTCACGGGCATCCATTCGCCGGCGAGAAGCAAATCCAATTTTCCATCGCCGTCAAAATCTGTCCAGAGTGCCGCGCAAACCATTCCTTCCTTATCGAGCTCAGGAGCAACTTGCGCAGTTACATCAGTGAATTTTCCTCCGTCATTTTTCAGGATACAACTCTTGGCAGGCTCCGGATAATGCTGCGGATCCACTCTCCCACCCACAAATAAATCGAGATCACCATCGCCATCATAATCACCTGCGACTATACATGAGCCACTGACGTTGATGTCAGGAATTTGTGAAGAAGCGTCACTGAAATTTCCCTTGCCATCATTGGTATAGAAATGATCGCGATAGTTTTTATCATTTTTATTGAACTCATTACCGCCTGAAACTACATAGAGGTCAGCATCACCATCCCCATCGGCATCAAAAAAAACCGCACCAAGACAATCAGCCTGATCATTTTTCTCCCACGGCTGACCACTCGTGCTGCTGAATTCTCCATTCGCCCCCTGAAGATAAAGAGCACCTGATTGCCGGGATGCACCGCCCACGAAGAAATCATCTAAGCCATCTCCGTTCACATCAGCAACAGCGAGACCCGGACCGAAGTAGCTGTTCTTTTCAGGAAGCAAAAGTTCTTTCTTGAAATCATCATAAGGATTCTCTTCATGAACAAAATCTATTTTCAGTTTATCAGTAACATCAGTGAAAAGCGGGGCCACTTTTTCTTTCGCAGGCGCTTTCTCGTTTGCATCCTTATGTTTAAACGTATATGATTTATCAGCGGGAAGATTGGTGATCTCCTGTGTTTTTCCATCGGGCCATGTCACCACCACTTTATCAACGGCGGTTGCATCACCCAATCCGAAGTGCATAAAATTTTCGGAAGTGGATTGATAGCCGCGAACGGTGTGATGGGTTTGGAATTGCAAACCATTCTTCGTGTAGATGCGAACCTCAGTACCGATACCGATTAAATTCCCGGCAGGACCATCAAACCTGAATTCGACAAAATGATTCTTCTGCATCTGCTCTTCGTTGTTGCGGTAGAGGTACGGCGGCTGTTCAGTGTTACTGGTGATAATATCCACGTCACCGTCGAGATCGAAGTCAGCGAAAGCAGCACCATGCGTGATGGTCGGTTGAAAAAATCCCCAATCATTCGTCATTCGCTTAAATGTGAGATCGCCGTTGTTTTTGAAAATAACATTCGGGTCTTTCAGCTTTTTCTTGTTGATGATGCCGGCGATTTTGTTGAACATGGCGGTGTCACCCCTGCGGGTGGCATCTTTCAATCCCTGCACCAATTCGCGCTCATCAATGTTGAATGTTTTGTAGTAGCCGTTTGAAACAAAGAGATCCTGGTAGCCATCATTGTCGAAGTCAACAAACAGAGGAGCCCATGACCACTCGGTGGCGTCCACTCCGGCGAGGCAGCCGATCTCAGAAAATGTTCCGTTGCCATTGTTGAGCTGAAGCATGTTGCGCACATACTGGTAATGATACCCGCTTGTCACCATGTTGTTGAATTCGGCGCGGCGCTGTGCGAGCATGAACGAGCGACGCAAATAAGAGTGATCGAATTTCATATCCACCACAATCAGATCAGGATACCCATCATTGTTGATGTCGCCCACATCACTTCCCATTCCGAAGAGTGAAACTTTCTTCAGCACGTCACGCGTTGATTCTTTGAATGTGCCATTACCCTGGTTGATGAAGTAGTAATCGTACATCGCAAAATCATTCGGCACATACAAATCAGGCCATCCATCACCATTGAAATCAGCGACGGTGCAGCTCAATGAGAAGCCGTGCGTGTTGATGCCCGCCTGCTTTGAGACATCAGTGAAGTGTCCCCCATCATTGCGATAAAGCTTATCACTTTGGTTATTGCCCTGCTCTACCTTCTCTAAATTGTTGAACCGCATTTTCTCCACCCAATCCGTCGGATGGCAAGCGAGGAAGAGATCCATGTCACCGTCCTTATCATAGTCGAAGAAATTGGCCATGATGTGATAATCGGTCTTGTCATCAATGCCATAGTCCTTCGCTTTCTCTGAAAAGGTTCCGTCGCCGTTGTTTACATAGAGAAGATTTGCGAGAGAATCTTTCCAGCGCGAGCGGCATACATAGATGTCATCGCGTCCGTCATTGTTGATGTCAACGATTGAAACTCCCGTGCTCCATCCTTTATTCTTTGTAAGAATTCCTGCCTGCTCTGTTACATCTTTGAAATGAAGATTTCCTTCGTTGATGAAAAGTTTATCGGGCACGATGTTACCGGAGAAATAAAGATCGGGCAGGGAATCACCGTTGGCGTTGAGCACGGCTACACCTGCACCATTATAGAAATAGTTGTACTGGTTGTTATCATTCCTCATTCTGAAACCAACATCATTGGAGAATTTCAAGCCGGTGGTTTTATCGGTGAGAATGTCAAACAACTTTCCGCTGGATTTGTCGAGGGGTGTGAACTTGGTACTGTCGTACGTCGGAAAATCTACTACGCCTAAATCTGATTTCTTGTATGCGTTGTTGCAGGCAGCAAGCAATGCAATAATGCATGTGAGAGAAATAGCTATGGTTGACTTAATTCTAAATCGGTAGGGATTGCTTCGGAACGCTTGCCCCCAATGCCCACTCTTCGTTCCTCGCAATGACGATCTGTTTTCAGTTGCGGAGAAAATTTTTATGCTGATCCTGTTCATGATCTCGTCCGTTTTAAGAGTAAAAAATTATTTGGAAGCCAGAGCGCCACCCTGGTAAGCCGTGCGCTGCTGATTCTTATCATCTGTGACTATAATCTTCTCGACTAATGCAGGAAGAAAAGCGAGGGTATTCGACCCTTGCGAGAGGTAACCATCACCAACGTTGACTTCATGCCGGGCTTTCTTTCCATCCCTGAAAAAGATGTCAGCAAAGCGATCATGTTGCGTGAGTATAACCTTGCTTTGAATGTTCCGGGTGAATTCATAAGCGAACATAGAGTCATTGTTGTTGGTACCGAGAATCACCGGAATGTCACTCTTGCCTAAGTAGATAAGTGCAAGGGCCTTTGCATCTTTCTTATTGAAAAAGCCTGACTCCTGAACTGTAATGGGCTTGAAGTTTCCCTTACCATCGCCGATAAGTGTAATGCCAATGCAGGCATCTTGTTTTTCCGTTTCTGTTTCTGGTGAAAAGAAATTTCCGTGAGCGATAATGTCGAGATTACCATCATTGTTCACATCGAAGGGAACCATGCCATAAATGCAGGAGAACTGTGCTTGCATCGGTAACTGCTTTATTGTAAAGGTTCCGTCGCCGTTGTTCTGCAAATAAGAAGAAGCAAAAGTTTCTGCTTTCAAATGCATCGCCTTAGCCAATGCTTCTTTTCCGAAAACCTCATCGGTGGTGGCAAGAGCAAATTGCTTGTAGAGCGGAAATTTTTCACCCAGCATCGGAACTTCTTCCGCCAATGTCATTCGTGTTTTTACAGGATAAGGTTTTCCGAAGTTGTAAACTGACATCATTAAGTCTTGTGTTCCATTCTTGTCAAAGTCATCCACATAACATTCAACAGGCTGATCTTTGGTAGGCTGATAGTAGCGTGAATTCAATCCTTCATTTCCCACTACATAATCAATGTCACCATCGTTATCGAAATCACCCGATACAATGCTGTTCCACCAGCCGGTAGCATTTTCAAGCCCTGCCTGTTTAGTTGCGTCAACTAATTTTCCACCTTCATTCCTGAATACCATCACCGGAGTCCACTCACCGGAAACGAGAAGGTCAATTTTTCCATCGTTGTTGTAATCAGTCCAGATAGCAGAACAAATCAATCCACCCTTATCGAGTTCAGCACAAACATCTTTCGTTACATCTGTGAACTTGCCTGCATCATTGCGAAGGATCGAGCACTTCGCGGGCTGCGGATAATGCCCGGGTACAACTCGTCCACCCACAAACAAATCGAGATCGCCATCACCATCGTAATCGCCTGCTACCACGCATGAGCCGCTGCCCCTGGTATCGGGTAGTGAATTGGTTGCCTTGCTGAAGTTGCCTTTGCCATCATTGATGTAGAGATAATCTTTCAATGAAGGATCATCTTTGCCTACTTCGTTGCCGCCGGAAACAGCATAGAGGTCCATGTCACCATCGCCATCAGCATCAAAGAAGAGTACGCCGAGAATCTCTGAGTTCTTCGCATCACTTTCCCACGGCTGGCTTGATGATTTCGCAAATTTTTTCTCCGGAGTTTGCAGATACAATGCTCCGGAATTTCGGAGCGCACCGCTCACATAAAAATCTTCAAGACCATCCCCGTTTACATCTGCGACAGCAAGGCCGGGACCGTATTGACTCATCTTGTGAGGAAGCAAAATTTCTTTTCTGAAATCTTCATAGTCATCTTCGGTATGCACATAATCAATATCGAGTTTATTAGTGGCATTGACGAAGATGGGAGTGTACTTGGTAAACGGATCGAATTTTTCGTTCCCGGCATGCGCATGATCGAAGGTGATCACTTGATTGGGCTTCAGATTTTTTAGCTCTTGTGTTTTTCCATCGAGCCATATCGCCACCGCTTTATAGATGGTATCATCTTTTGCCAAACCAAAGTGCATCAAGTTTTGGGAAGTGGATTGATACCCTCGCACCGTGTGATGCTGCGCCATCTGCATTCCGCTTTTGGTGTAGAGATACACTTTTGTGCCAATGCCTTCATCATTGTGCTCATATCCTTTGAACCTGAACTCTACCCAGTTATTGTGAATGAGTTTGTCTTCATTGTTGCGATACACGTAAGGGCAGGTTTCATGATTGTTTACCACGATGTCCATGTCCCCATCGCCATCGAGATCTGCGAGAGCAGCACCGTGGGAAATGGTAGGATAGTTGGTTCCCCAATTCTCCATCTCGCGGGTGAAGGTGAGATCGCCGTTGTTCTTAAACATGTAGTTCACGGCTTTCAATTTCTTCTTGCTCACCATTCCAAAGAGCTTGTTGTATGCTGCTGTGTCACCGCGGCGTGTAGCATCGCGCATAGATTGGTATAACTCACGCTCATCAACATTGAGCCAGCGATAGTATCCGTTGGGAATGAAAATGTCCTTGTTTCCATCATTATCAAAATCGCAGAACACGGGACCCCATGACCAGTCAGTTGCATCCACCTGCGCGAGGTTGGCGATTTCTGAGAACGTGTTATTGCCATTGTTGATCTGCAGCGTGTTCTTCACATATTGATAGTGGTATCCACTAGTGACCATGTTGGCGAATTCATTACGGCGCAAGCCGAGAGCGAATGAGCGGCGCACATACGAATGATCGAAGCGCATGTCAGCCGTCACAATGTCCTGGTAGCCGTCGTTGTTCACGTCAGCAATGTCAACGCCCATGCTGAACATGGAAGTTTTTCCGAGCTGATCTTTTGACTCTTCTTTAAAGGTGCCGTTCTTCTGGTTGATGTAGAGGTAGTCGAACATGGCGAAGTCATTACAGCCGTAGATATCGAGATAGCCGTCATTATTCACATCGGCGGCGCAAACAGCAAGACCATACCCGTGATTGTTGATGCCTGCCTGTTTTGAGATTTCAACGAAGTGCCCGTTATCATTTCTGTAAAACTTGTCGCTTTGATTGGTTCCCTTCTCCACCTTCTCAAGGTTGTTGAAACGCATTCTTTCCACGTAATCTGAAGGGTGATTCTTCACGTACAAATCCATGTCACCGTCATTATCATAGTCGAAGAATACTGCGCCCATCGAAAAGCAATCAGGGCAATCAATACCATATTCTTTCGCACGCTCGGTGTAAGTACCATCGCCATTGCTTACGTAAAACAGATGAGCCAATGAATCTTTCCATCGGGAGCGCAAAACATAAATATCATCGAGCCCATCGCCGTTGATGTCCGTCAATGCTACACCGGTGCTCCACCCCTTATTCTTCCTGAGGATTCCGGCTTTGTCAGAAACTTTTTCAAACTGCATGTTGCCTTTGTTTACGTACAACTCATCAGGGACGATGTTGCCGGTGAAATAGAGGTCGGGTAAGGAATCGTTGTTGTAATTCAGCACAGCCACACCGCCGCCGTTGTAGTAATTTACGTAGAGGTTATTGTCCTGCATGAAGCCGAATTGCACCTTGTTCACGAAATCAATGCCTGTGGATTTTGTACCGAGCAAATCAAAAAGTTTTCCGGAAGCAACATCAGGCAGGTTGAATTTGGAACTATCGGCTGGTGGAAAGTCGAAGTTCTTCTTGTACGCTTTCTCATAGTTGGTGCATGAGGCAAGCACAACGACAAGAACAGCTATAACTCCCTGAACAATGGTTCGGTCCGAAAGGACTCCCCCGGAGAAATTTCTCATAATCAATTTGGGTTTGAAAGTGGTTGTAATGATTTGCATGGAAGACAGAAACACCCGGATATTCTTGTTATCACCGATACAAATCACGCGACAACATGTTTTCTACGGGGGTGCACAAAAGTATTGTGTAGCATGATGGGGAAGAAGGCATTTGCTTTACGTTAACAATGGGCTGGAATCGGAAGACGTCACAGACCATTGCGCACACGAAACAGCAAGGAGGTTAACCGAGAGTGGTTTCACCCGAACGGTTTGCCGGATGCCTTGCTGAGCGTGGAAGGTGGGAGGGAGTAAGTTTCTTGTGAGCTTACTTACTCCTTCACCATCTTCCCTCGCCACACCACTTCATTTTCTTCCTTCACCTGGTACAGGTACATCCCGTTCTGCAAATACCCAAGATTGAGAGAGGTGGAAGAAGACTTAAGGGGTTGCCTGCATACTTGCTTGCCTGCTACTTCATACACCTCAAGATAACACTTACCCTTGTTGAGGTTTTTCATTGAAATAGTAACCTCATTAGTAAAGGGATTGGGATAAAGCGAGATTGTTTTTGAAAAAATATTTTTTGAAACGCTTGTTGCAAGCGTATCGCAAGCGCTGCCTTCTAAGGCGCCAAGGTTGTAGTTGGGAGAATTAGGTAATCCATAATCCGCATGATGTCCTCCCAGGTAAATTTCATTAGGAATAAAATTACAGGCTGCACCCACCTCATCAGGGTTATTGATCACACAAAGACTTTTATTGATAAAGGTATCAGGAACATTTTGTGACATATTATGTGCAAGTGGTATAAATATTCTTCCATCTGGAGTTATCTGATGTTCGCATAAAAGAAATTCGTCATAAGGAAAAATGTAATATGGATTAGTCCATATAAGTTGTTTCGAATCAATAATATTTGAGTCAGTTAAATCAAACTGGTAAAGATATTTAAAGGTAGATACATAAAGCTTTAGTCCTCCCAATGAAAAGGAGCAGCCATAATAGTATAAATCAGATGAATCAGAAAGATCTATAAAATTAGAAATAGCACCGGTACATCGGTCAAAGTCAAATAGATTAATAATTCCGTCATATCCTACAAGTGCTAACTTTTCACCCGAATGGGAAAAGGTCATTTCACCCTGATCTGAAAGAGCAGCTATGGTTCCTATAGTTAGGATTGAAAATAATGCAATTGAGTCAGGCGTCAACAGATATGTGTAAAAATCATTTGTTTCATCTTTACGAACTATAATCCACCAGTCTCTGCCATTAGCATGTTTAACAGCGCTGAGCTTTTCTCCTATATGACCATGATAAACGGTTACATTCTTTTGTCCTGAAACTACACCTCCAAGTCCCTGATCAAGGTTCATGTCAACAAGTGCATAGAAGAGTCCAAAATGATCTATATAATTATTTATATGAAATAAATAATAAAGAGACGAATCATTTGGTCTTTGTATAATTAAAGAGCCATTAGTTACAGACGTATTAGAGTACAATCCTAACCCATTTTGCATTATTTCATGGTTTGCATTCCATACAATTGAACCATTTGAATAGAATAAAAGGTTTCCAGCTGAATCACTAATACTTGAGATGTTCTCCAAATTTAAGTTAGATAATGTAGTATCAAAACTTGATGCTGAAGTGAAAAACGTAGCTGTAGTGTCTGAAAAATTAATTCCACACGAATCGCCAAAACACCAGTTGTTATCCTGCTTTTGAGCAGAACAAAAGCAGGAAGTATAAATCAGAGAACTAAGAATGAGATTTTTCATATAGGTTGTAAGGAGATAGCGCCGATTGACGCCATCTCCTTTGAACTTTTAACTTTTTATAAATTTTAAAGTTGAAATCATTTCACCTTTTCGTGATAATTTAATGAGATAGCAACCTGGCTGAAAATTACTCACATCTAAATGTCCATAAGAGATACGCAAATGGTGAGATGTAATCGCTTTACCTGTTAGATCATAAATTGTGAGTTCGTGATTGCCGGGTTGATAATAGTTTATATGATATTCTGCAGAGTTTTCTACTGGGTTAGGATAAATTATTAATGATTCCATTTTGAAGCCACGATTCTCAGAAATACTCGTATATACCGTATCACAAGGTGAACCAAGCAATGGACCAAGATTGTAATTGGGTGAATTAGGCAAGCCAAAACCTGTATGGTAATCCCCTAAATAAAAACTGCAAGGAACAAAATCAGAAGCTAAACCAAGCTCATCGGGCTTATTAATTACGCAAAGATTTTTATCTATGAATGTATCAGGGAGATTTACAGAATTACCCCGAGTAAGTGAAATAAATATCTTTCCATTAGGGGTCGCCTGGTGTTGGCCTAAATAGTACTTGTCTGCACCACCCCCTAAATAATATGGATTAAACCAAATAAGTTCTTCAGATGCTACTATGTTTGAGTCATTTAAATTAAACTGAAGTAAAGAGTCAAAATTCGAGACATAGAATTTTGAGCCATCCGGTGAAAATGAACAGCCGTAATAACCATAACCTACATAATAATTCTCATTGGTTAAATCAACAAAATTTGAAATGGCACCAGAGCATCTGTCGAAATCGAACAGATTTATTATTCCGGTTGCACCAACAAGCCCTAACTTGTTGCCATTCGGCGAAAAAAGCATTTCACCAGCGAACGGACCGGTAAGATACGGGTCTGTTCCAATGCTTTGAGTTGAGTTAAAATAGATAGTATCAGGAGTTAAAAGAAAGATATAAAAATTGCTGGAACTCTGCGAGTGAGTCAGAATCCACCAATCGCGGCCGTTAGCATGTTTGACAGCCGCAAGCTTTTCTGAAACGTCATTGCCGCTATATATCTGTACGTTCTTCTTACCCGGAAGGATATCGCCTAATCCATTTGAAAGTGACATATCAATGAGGGCATAATAAACTCCCCATGGGTTGCCTGTGCTCAGGTGGAATAGATAGTAAATTGAAGAATCATCTGGTTTGGGAAGAATTAATGAACCTTGAGTAATTGAGGTGTTCGAATGAAGACCATGTGTCATTTTCTTGATGATTTCTGTCCCAAACTATCGAACCATTCGTGTAAAACAGAAGGTTGCCTAAAGAATCACTTATACTTGCCGTATTTTCCAAACCGGTAATATATGATGTATCGAAGCTTGAAGAGGAGAGAAAAAATGCTCCGGTAGAATCATTAAAATTTATCCCGCAGGAATCGCCAAAACACCAATTGTAGTCTTGCTTTTGCGAATAAGAAAAGTGACAAGCAAGCAGTACCAAAAAGCAAAGAAGGAGTTTCTTCATAAATCGAAAATAAGTTTTTTTGTGCGACAGGCGGCTATATGCTACTACAGCCAACCTTAACCAAAAAGATTGCAACGGGAGCACGACAGGGCATTGCGCACACGGAACAGCAAGGTGGTTGAGAGTGGCTTGACCCGAACGGTCTGCCGGTTCCTTGCTGATCGTGGGAAGGTGGGAGGGAGTGAAGTCGCGATTTCTAAATGTTGAGTTAGTAAGATTTCTTACATATTCAGATAGGCCCTTTAATTTATAATTAGAAAAAAGCCGCCCCACCCCTTCGAAAAGTGCAGGGCGGCTGAGTACCATTACTTCTGATAACTAATTTGAGCAGAATAAACATCACCGTTGACAGTTACCTTCACCAGGTACACTCCATTTGCTACATCGCTCAATTGAATTTCTTTTTGCAGCACTCCATTCGCTACTGTAGTGGTCTTATCATAAACAACCTGCCCCATCATGTTGAGGACTTGAATGACGGCTTCTTCATTCTCCTCATTGTTTAATTTCAGATCGAAGGTGAATGTTCCGGTAGTAGGATTGGGATATATATTCATTTCAGCATTTGAAAACCCGTTGCTTCCTGAACTTTCTTTACAGGTTTTAACTACTTTAACTCCCGCTGAAGTTTTACTGCACCCGCCGTTGGTTTTAGTAACAACTACTTTATAAGTCCCTGTCGTGGTGGTTATATAAGTTTGATTGGTGGCGCCGCTGATATTGTTGCCTCCTTTCAGCCACTGATAGGTCAATCCTGATCCGCTGTTGGCAGTAAGAGTTATACTGCTTTGTCCGCATAGATCAAGAGTAGTGTAACTAATGGTTGCAGCAGGTGAGGAGATCACGCTTAGAGTAGTGACTGCTGAAGTAGATGCGCAACTGAAATTATTAATCTCACTTACCTGGTAACCCGCTGCTTTGGTTAATGAATAGGTAGCATTGGTGGCACCCGGTATGGTAGCGCTGTTCTTCAGCCATTGATAGGAAATGCCTGCTCCTGCATTCGCAGTTAAAGTGATTGCCACTCCTGAACAAGTGGATACCGAACCGGAGGGTGTGATGGTAGCTGTGATAGCATTTTCATCCGTCACTCCGTTGCAGTTATCATCAATGCTGTTGCATATATCTGAAGCATTGGGATGAATGGCGGCATCAGCATCATTGCAGTCGGTGTTGTCAGCAACATAGCCGGTCGGCGCGATGCAGTCAATGAGCGTATTAGCTGCATTTCCATAACCGTCATTATCTGCATCAGCGTAAAAAGTCTGCCCCACGCATGAGGTAGTATATTCATAGAAATCATTATAAATATAATAACCGGTACCGATATACCCTTTGTTGCCGATGGAGAACCCGGCTGCGTAATATCTTTCTGGTCCTGCGAACTCCGCCTTTTGAGACCAGGCATTACTAACCGGATCATACTCCCAGAAATCACTACTATAGCTACCGATATTGCCGGTGCATACATATCCTTTTGCTCCAATGGAAAAACCTGTTGCCGCCTTTGTTGGTGCACCGAAGTCCGCCTTTTGAGTCCAGGCATTGCTGGCAGGATCATACTCCCAGAAATCATTTTTATTGTGGCCATCGAAGCCGGTTCCTAAATACCCTTTGCTCCCGATGGAAAATCCGACCGCAGTGCGCCTTGCTGTTCCTCCAAAGTTAGTTTTCTGCGTCCAACTATCGGAAGCGGGATCATATTCCCAGAAATCATTTTTATAGATACCATCAAGACCGGTACCGATATACCCTTTGCTGCCGATGGAAAATCCGGTAGCCTGGCCCCTTGGTGTTCCGCCGAAGTTGGCTTTCTGAGTCCAGGCGTTAGTAGCAGGATCATACTCCCAGAAATCGTTTCTATAGCTACCATCAGTACCGGTACCGATATACCCTTTGCTGCCGATGGAAAATCCAATAGCAAAGCATCTTGGTGTTCCCCCGAAGTTGGCTTTCTGCGTCCAGGCGTTAGTAGCAGGATCATATTCCCAGAAATCATTTAGGTAACTGCTACCGAAGCCTGTACCGATGTACCCTTTGCTTCCAATGGAAAATCCAACTGCCTCGTCTCTTGGTGGTCCGCCAACATTGGATTTCTGTGTCCAGGTATCTTGTGCCCTGACATTAGTTAAACCGGCTACTACTATTGCAAAAAATAGGATGATAAAAATGTGAGACAGACTCTTAAGCCTCAGGTTGTAATTGCTTTGCGATTCATTTCTGACAAGGAGTGAAGATGTTTTCATTGTAAAATGTTTTTGAGTGAAAATGTTTTGGTTAAGAATGGTCACAAAATTCAAATGAGAAAGGGCCGTGAACAATCAATCTTAACCAATGCGTTGTTTTGATGCATTAGCGCGTCTTTTGTTTAACGATCGCTATTGCTGCGGCGGGCACAAGTCTGCCCTCGCATAATCTCTGCTAAGACTGTGACAGGCTTGAAATCCCGGCCTGCTGCTTTGGTGAAATGATAAAATTTGTTTTTGGTTTTGAAATCAACTATTGTCCAATCAATTTAGCGTCAAATTGAATGCGATCGTGAATCGCGATACGTGAATCGTGAATCGTGATCTTTACGCTTCATTAACAAAAAAATTCATCCACTCCCGATTCAAGCAGTTACATTTGCCCCGCCTTCTCACCAGGGTGTCACATTGGCAAAATTTTCTTTCCAAAAAAAATTCTTTTCACTTATGAAAAAAGCACTCATCGCACTCATCCCGGTAGCTATCGGTATTGTGATGTTGTCATCAGCATTTTACGGTTGTAAGGACATGGGCTCGTCATCAGGAGCCAATGAGATGTACAACTCAAAATCTAAACCCGCCTCAGAGTTTACTAACAAAATGGCCTTGGCATGGATTGACATGCTTTGCGACCAGGTTCGTTTCCAACGTGTAGGCCCGCCACCTGCTGCACGCGCATTAGGATACCTTGGGATTGCCATGTATCAATCCGTAGTGGCAGGAATTCCTGATGGTCATTCATTAGAAGGTCAGTTGAAAGGATTTACCGTTCCCAAACCGGACAACACATTGGAATACGATTGGCCTACAGTACTTAACAACTCCTGTTATATAGTGTGTGATGAAGGTCTTGCACGCTATATGGGACCCAACACTCCCAACCTGAAAAATTTGCGTGACAAAATGAATTACCTTCAGGATAGCTTACTCAATAACAAAGATGTTTTTGCGCGCTCAAAGAAATATGGTGAGGATTTGGGCAACGCGGTTCTGGATTACATGAAAACTGATAAATACGATTATACCCGCGAGAACAATATTTATGAAGCGCCTTCACGCGGCGGTGATCCTTCACATCCTGAAAGATGGGAAGTAACTGACGTAAACAAAACAGCTTATGAGCCACTCTGGGGTACGCTGCATCCGCTTGGAATGGACACTACTGAGCTTTGTCAAACCTTTCCTTCCATAAAATATAGTCAGGAACCTAACTCTGATTTCTACAAGTTCGTCGAAAAACTTTACGGTATTGATACTTCCTTTAGTGAGTATAATCGCCTTACCTCTTTATATTGGGCTGATGATCCCATTGAGACATTCACCCCACCGGGGCACTGGACTAAAATTGCAAAGCAGCAGATACGCAGACACAATTACAATCTTGCTCAAACCTGTGAATTCTACTGCTACTTTGGAATGGCAGAATATGATGTGAGCATCTCAGCATGGAAGACCAAGTATGACATTAACAGAGGAAGCGGTGTGCGACCCATCACATACATACATGAAGTGATGAACAAACCGGATTGGGAACCCTACATTGAAACACCACCCTTCCCTGAATATCCTTCAGGTCACTCCGTATTCTCGGGTGCAGCTACAGAGATTCTCACCAAATATTTCGGGGACAATGTGGAGTTTACTGACAGTACCAACATGCTGATCGGGCTAAATCCCCGGACCTTTAAATCATTTTATGATGCTGCTAATGAAGCCGGTTATTCCAGGATGTACGGTGGTATCCATTTCGAAGCAGCCATTCTTGATGGAATTAAAGTCGGGCGATGCGTTGCTGATAATGTGATGAAGAATATTCACTTAGGCAGCAGTACTGCGGCTGCTGACCAGGCAAAAAAATAATCGTTTGTTTCACGAAAAAAAAACTCACTCATGAATAAAGTACTTAAGTTCACAATTTATTTTCTTCTTTTCATCACTCCCTTTGCAAGCAATGGACAGGTGCTGATGAAAGAAATGCTTACGCAGGATCAAAAAGGAACGGTTGACAAATCGGTAAACTGGCCAGGTAAAAAAATATACTACGTTTTGAAGTATGATAGTTTGAGTCTTTACAAATTTGAAACCTACACTACAAATCGTTACTACTATACTCTTTCGATTGCGGATAATGCAACGATGACGAACGCCATTAAGGTTCCCTGCATGGTGCGCGACCTGGTGGTTAAAACCTATTTCGAATTCTATTTTGATAATGGTACTGAAACCAAAACATTTACCGCCCTCTATGAAAAATATGAGAAGTGGTACCGGATAAAGTTTGCCCCGCAGTGGGGTTGTCGCCGACAGGAAGAGTGGAGGCGTGTTAATGACATCGCCAGTTATGAGCAACTACTGAGTTCTATAGTGGGACAGATGGATAACAATTTGAAACTTGATTGTTATGCAGGGCACGAAGCAAAGATTCCGAATCAATAATTGGAGTTAAAGATTTCACGAAAAAAACCCTTCAAATTTTTGAGGGTTTTTTCTTTTGTGTTAATGTAATCAAAATAGCGTGTTGATATTTTTTTTCGCATCGGCAAATTGATACTTTGCACCTCTCCTCCATTTTCTAAAAGATATTTTACAATTAGATGTTACATGATGAAATTAATTCTTCTTGTGCTCCTGACTTCTGTGGTCATTTCCTGCAACCAACATTCTCAAATTCTATCGCAATCCAATACTGATGACCAAACCGCAGCAAGCATTGATACGGTAGCCAAGCAGTTTCTTATTGATATTACTAACTCCGCCTGGTTTCAATCTGAAATGGCTCAGGTGGCTTTAAAGAAAAGTCATGACACTGCAATTCTTTCACTGGCGCGAACAATCACTAAGCAATACACGCGCATTAAAGACCGTACGAAAATTGTTTCCATTCCGCATAAACTCAACATGCCTTATTTTTTATTGCCTGATCAGAATGCAAAAGTGACTGAGTTAAAGGGCGTGAAGGATGACTCTTTTGATCATGAATTTATTTCGCACATCCGCGAAAATGACAGCATGATTTTGAAAATGTGCGATGATTTTCAATCTTCTCCGGATAAGCCGTCTGATGTGATGCAGTTGATTGAGTTTATCCGATCCACTGTTCAAGCCAATCAATCTAAAATGCAAAGCATGCCTTAATCACCTCACTCCTTCTGCACCTCCTTTAATTTTCATCGCATGATTTCTTCTGCTAAAAATTACTTTATTACCGGGACAGTAATGATTCTTTTTTTGTTCTCTTGTCAGCAGGACCAACAGGCAACGCAGTTTGTTACAGATGAGCAACATCAGGATCATCTAAAGAAATTGGAAGCTATTAATTCCAAAATGCTTTCTGACTTAGGTAAGTATGGCGTGAATGATAACAGCGCACTGAGTTTGAATTTTTATTTCGTTACCAATGATTCTCTGAAAGCGCAACAACTTTCTGAGGAATTGGAGAAAAGCGGCTATCACGCTAACACCATTCATTCATCCCCAAAAGATCATTCACTCTGGGTGCTCTCAGGAAATTCAGCATCAGTCGGTATGGATTCAGCATCAGTAAATAAATGGACTGCTTCGATTTGTGAAGTGGGATACAAACATGATTGTGAATTCCAGGGATGGAATCCGGTTTCGGAATAGAATCGTCATTTCGTGAAATTGTGCCGATGAATTCGAGAACCTAAAAAGAAGCGCTACTTCACTACCTCGCCACCACAACTCGATCCTGCTCCAGCGGTACATCCATAACAATGCTGAGAGGTAATGATATCACGCCGGTTCAAAAACTCAAGATTAAAATCACGGAGATGCATCGGCTCTCGACTAACTTTTCCAAAATGCCTCACAGGGTCCGGCGTTGAAACTTTGGAAAAGGTATTCTGCCCGGGATTCTCCTCACCAACAACAATTTTCAAATCGAGCATCTGGTTGAAATCACAATCGTACAAGTAACCATCGTATCCGATAGAAAGTGTATTGCGGCACATCACGCCGGTCACTGCAGCAGGATTAAAAGCGTTCACAAGCTTTTCCATGTACGATTCATACTGACCACTGCGAAGAAGAAATTCAAGGAAGCGGCTGATCGGCATATTGGTGATGGCATAGAGATGATTGAAATGAATGCCATGCTCATCGTTCAGGACTTTCCGAAATTGATCTTCCAAATCTTGTTGTCCTGCGCTCAGGAACGCTCCTGTGGGATTGTACATGATATTAAGTTTAAGATCTGAATCTTCTTTTCCATAACCAGCAGCATTCAGCATCTTCATCGCTTCAATTGATTTTTCAAACACACCTTCACCGCGCTGGCGATCCGTTCTGTCAGCATTATAGAAAGGAAGTGAGCACACTACTTCTACTTTGTGTTTAGCAAAAAATTCCGGCAGATCATTATATTTTTTATTAGAAAGAATCACTGTGAGATTGCAGCGATCAATTACATGCTTGTCAAGCTTTCTGCATTCTTCAACAAACCATCTGAAATGCGGATTCAATTCCGGAGCGCCGCCGGTAATGTCAACAACCGGAATATCATGCTTGCCTAAAATATCGAGGCACAATTCCAGGGTTTCCCGTGTCATCACCTCTGCGCGATCAGGTCCTGCATCAACGTGGCAATGCTTACAGGTTTGATTACACACCTTTCCCACATTCACCTGGAAAATTTCCACACCCGTTGGTTTGAGAGGAAAAAAACCAAGCGTTTCCAATTTTTCTTTGAAGGGAAGAATGGCGGGAACTACTTCCTCAAGCAGCTTCATTTGCGAAGAAGTGTCAGACAATATGTGATGTTGCGCCAGCAACGTTTTCATTAGCTAAATATGGTTTAATTGATAAATGGTTGAATGGCTAAATAGCACAACAGCAATTGAGCCATTAAACCATTCAGCCATTACATGGAAAGTTCCTTCACCTTATTCATCATTTGGGTAGCATGAACCAATGATGACCCGCCACGAATTGCCGCTGCCACGTGAACAGCTTCCATCATCTGCTCTTCACTGCATCCTTTCGCCAGTGTATCTTCTGTGTATGCATCAATGCAATACGGACATTGAATCGCGTGTGCAACGGCAAGCGCAATCAAGGATTTTTCACGCATCGTGAGTGCTCCTTCAGCAAACACATCACCATACCAGCTAAAAAATTTATCAGCAAGCGGCTTATCAAAGTCAGCAATGCTGCCAAACTTTTTCAGGTCATCAGGGTTGTAGTAAGTTTTCATGGTGATTGGTGAATGGGTGAATAGTGAACGGCGCGTGTATCGTGAGTCGTGAATCGCGTTATGAGAATCGGGAATCGGGTTTTCAAAGCTGCTCAATAAGTTTTTCAAATAATGCCGAGAGATGCATTTCGGCTTTTCCTGCAATAGCAACAATCTCGTCAATGTTAATCGGTTTCAAGTTATCAGGATCACATTCATCGGTGATCACAGAAACTGCGGCTACCGGCAAGCTCATGTGATTCGCTACTATTACTTCAGGAACGGTTGACATTCCTACCGCATCGGCGCCAATTGTTCTAAGGAAGCGATACTCTGCTCTCGTTTCTAAGTTAGGTCCCTGCACGGCGACATAAACTCCTTTATGCAGAGGCAAGTTCATTTCCTCGGCAATCTTTTCAATCTTTTCAATCAGGGATGCATCATAAGGCTGACTCATATCGGGAAATCGCGGGCCGAGTTGCTCATCATTTTCCCCTGTGAGCGGATTCACGGGTTGAAGATTGATGTGATCATCAATCACCATCAGGGATCCGTTTTTCATCAAAGGATTCATACTTCCTGCTGCATTGGAGATGAGAAGGTATTTTACTCCGAGCAACTTCATCACGCGAACGGGAAAAGTAATTTGCTGCATCGTATATCCCTCGAAGGAGTGAAATCTTCCCTGCATGGCGACTACTTTTTTTCCTGCAAGATGTCCGTAAATCAATTTCCCTTTATGAAACTCCACCGTCGAAAGCGGGAAGAGCGGAATGTCAGCGTAATCCATTTCGACTTGTTTTTCAATTCTCGTCGCAAGATTTCCCAGCCCGGTTCCGAGAATAATTCCGACGTGAGGAGCATCAATTCCCTTGTGTTTTAAGAATGAAACTACTTCGTGGATTTGTTGCGACTTCATGCTGATTTGAAAAATGGTGCTGAATGGAATGAACAGCGAAACTCCGAAAGATGCTTCGTAACTCAAAACTTAACGTATGCCGGCAGTTTTTCAGCAAAGTTTCCTTCCTGAAAAAAAATAATCCGGAAAAGATTTGACGGTCTCATTTCTTTAATCGTATATTTGCGATAAACTATAAAGACAGTGGCAATTCACAAGAAAGATGAGTTTAGCAAAAAGGAAAATGAACTGGCTGACTTTGCCAATGCTATCAGTCATCCCGCCCGCGTGGCAATCCTCAAGGAAATTGCGAAGCGGGAAACCTGCATCTGCGGTGAAATTGTAGAAGTGCTTCCGCTTGCGCAGTCAACCGTCTCACAACATTTAAAAGAGTTGTTGAACAAAGAATTAATCACGGGTACAGTTGATGGCCCTAAGTCCTGCTATTGCATCAACTGGAAAACTTTCGAGCACTTCGAAAAAACCTTCAATGAATTTTTTACGAAAACGAATTCTAATAATCCTAAATGTTGTTAACCAGCCCCGATCAATCGGAGCCAAAATCAAAATCACAATGAACACAAACCCTTTTCCGAGAATGCATGCCAGCTTATACGTGAGCGACATACAGCAAACTGTAAATTTCTACACTGAATTTTTCAATGCACAACCGGTAAAAGTGAAGCCGAAGTATGCGAAGTTTATTCTCGACAGTCCTTCACTCATCATTTCATTTGTAGAGAGCAAAGAAAGAGTGCAGCAAAATTTCGGACATCTCGGTTTCCAGGTTGAAACCGTTGAAGAACTCAACAAGCGATTGTGGGAAGCGCGAATGAAAAATCTTGTGACGAAAGAAGAAGTCGGAACAAATTGCTGTTATGCAAAGCAGGATAAATTCTGGGTAAACGATCCTGATGGCGTACAGTGGGAAGTTTACTACTTCCATGAAGATGCGGAGTTCAACGATCCTCACTATGAGATGAGTGAAGCATCCGCATGCTGCACGCCGCAAGAGAAGGAGAATGCACATCCCGTTGAGCTGACCGGTAAATCAGGAACCGCCTGTTGCTAATGAAGAAGAACATTCTTTTTGTGTGCGTTGAAAATTCCAATCGAAGCCAAATGGCAGAGGCATTCGCAATCATTCACGGCAAGGACGTGGTGAATGCTTACAGTGCCGGCTCAAAACCTTCAGGTGTGATCAATCCGAAAGCGATTGCATCTATGAACGAAATCAGCTATGATCTTTCCACTCACAAATCAAAAGCGCTGACTGAAATTCCTGATGTGGTTTATAAATATGCAATCACTATGGGTTGCGGTGATGAATGTCCGCTTGTAAATGCAAACCATCGGGACGAATGGGATATTCCTGATCCCCGGGAAATGAATGAAGATGAATTCAGGCAGGTTCGGGACCAGATTGAAAAGAAAGTAATTTCATTGCTGGATAAGTTACGCAATTGAAAGGTGCAATGCAGAAGAATTATTTGCTGAAAGAATATTTTGATGCGATCAAATCTTCCTCGGTGTCAATGTCTGTCAGCTCCGGAAGCAATTTGTAAGAACCATTCATGTTGCGGATATCAATGAGTGTATCCTGAAAAATATCTTCGGAGCTCCACCTTTTATTTTTGAAGAGAGTCGTATGCAGCGCCGTCATTCCGAGCAAATAATAACCGCCATCGTGAGTGGGGCCAATCACAAAATTATTCTGAGGCAATGCTGCGAATGCCTGCTTGATAATTTTCGGAGTAAGATCAAAGCAATCGCTGCCGATGACCACGACCTTTCGATAGTTTTTGCCAAATGCAAACTTGAATGCGTTGAGCATGCGCTTGCCGAGATCGCTCCCCTCCTGCTTGTATTTTTGAAACTTGCCGCTGTCCCACACATCGCCGGTTGTAATTTCATCAGAATAAAAAACGGCTTTATCCACCGCGAGATTTTTTGAAACATGGTGTGTATGCTCAAGCAGCAGCAAATAAATCTCTAGTGCTTTTTCCGGGCCCATGGTTTTTGCGATGCGCGTTTTCACTTTGCCTTCCACGGGATTCTTCACAAAAATCATCAGTAGTTCTGGTGTCATTCTTATTCGTTTAATGACCAATCGTAGTCGAGAAAAGAAATAGTTGCATTCTGCTGAATCTTCTTGTTTGAATAATGATTCAGGAAATCAATGAGCGTTTCTCCTGTTGTAAAATCATTTTTGTTCCACTCGAAAATTTTTGATACTTCAATCTTATCTGCGGTGATTTTGTTCTTTGAAGGATCATTCACAAAATTTTTTGCAACAATGCTCAGTTGCAAATCAAGTTTATCGGGAGTGTATGCTTCATTTAAAAGTTTCGGGCATGATTTGGATGCGCAATTAATCGCGAAGTGAATCCGGGGATCGTTGAATTTTTTTCTCAGAATATCATTCTCAATATTATCCAGGGTGTAGCTTTTATCGCCGATCTTAATAAACACATCATCCCAGGCTTTCCCCTTGTCAATATCAAGAATGCTTTTCACAGGATAATAATCCAAAATCAATTTCACTGTGAAAGCATTGTAAGCATTGATCCAATACGCCATCACTTCGTTTCGTTGCCAGTTTTCCTGCGGCGGATTTCTGCTTAACATGCCGAGATACGATTCCAGTTTACTTTTTTCATGCTGAATCCCCTGATAATTCACCTTGCCGTCCGGAGTCACATATTTCTTAAGTAAATCATTCCATGCATCATGAGATACGGTTGCAGGTTTAGCGGGCACCGAAAATGAAGAGGGATAAAAATTCAGGAAAGAAATAATTATTGAAAGGATAAATGTCATGACTTGAGTTCTGGAGCAGGCAAATAAAAACATTTCTGCTAAGAGCAGAAAAATTGTGAGGCAAAGTTGTTACCGTTTGCAAATTGTTTCACACCTTGCACCCGTGAAAGAACTTCCAGTTCTCGAAGAACTGGAAGTTCTGTTTAACCACATGCCTGCCTTTCCATCCCATATAAAATCAAAGCTTCCGAAAACCGGCACCACCATTTTCACAGTGATGTCATCCCTGGCGAACGAACACAATGCGATCAATTTGTCACAGGGCTTCCCTGATTTCCTCTGTGATGCAAAATTGATTTCGCTGGTGGAACAATTTATGCGCAAGGGTTTCAATCAATATGCACCCATGCCCGGCATTCTTCCATTGCGTGAGGCGATTGCCGGAAAAGCTGAAAAATTATATGGAGCGAAATTCAATCCCGATACTGAAATCACCATCACACCCGGGGGAACCGAAGCGATCTATGCGGCGATCACATCGGTAATTCATGAAGGCGACGAGGTGATCATCTTTGAACCGGCTTATGATTGTTACGCCCCGGCAGTTGAGTTGAACCGTGGTGTTCCGATCTATTTCGAACTGCAACCACCCGATTACAAGATTGACTGGAATGCTGTAAAGAAACTCGTCAGCCAGCGCACGAAAATGATCATGCTCAATTCGCCGCACAACCCCACAGGCGCAGTATTGACCGCCAACGACCTTCGTCAACTGCAGCGCATCACTCAGAACAGTGACATCATTATTCTCAGTGATGAAGTCTATGAGCACATCATCTTCGACGACCTCGAACACGAGAGCATTTTGAAGTATCCGAAACTTGCAGAAAGGAGCTTTGTAATTTTTTCATTCGGAAAAACATATCACAACACGGGCTGGAAAATGGGATATTGTTTAGCACCTTCAGAGTTGATGCGCGAGTTTCGCAGGGCGCATCAATTCATTGTCTTCTCGTCAAACACTCCTATTCAATATGCCTTTACTGAGATGATGAAATATCCGGGACGCTATCTCGGCCTGAAAAATTTTTACCAGAAGAAACGCGATTACTTCATCAAGCTGATTCAGGATCTGCCATTCACGATCAAGCCGGCATCGGGAAGTTATTTCCAATGTGTGGGTTATGAAAAAATTACGAATGAAAAAGATTTTGATTTCGCTGTACGAATGACGAAAGAATTTGGAGTCGCTTCCATTCCCGTTTCAGCTTTCTATCACAATGGCAATGATTACAAGATGCTGCGATTTTGTTTTGCGAAAGAAAAAGAAACGCTGGAAAAAGCTGCGGAGCGATTGCAGAAACTACTTAAAAACTAAAGCAGGTGACCAGAGGGAGTTGAAATGATTTCACCAGGATCTTTCAACTATAATTCGAGAAGAAATTAAAGAACATATTCTCCGGTCACCTGCCTAATGCCCCCAAACAATTTGAATGCACCTATACTATCAAAACTGTACCAACTTTTTTTCTACGGTCACACAACAGTCAGTTCTTCGAGAAGTAATATAAAGTTGAACAATTTTCCGGCTTAAATACATTTGTCGCCTCTTGCCTGATTTCTTCGGTAGTAACCGCTAAATATTTCTTGATTTCTTCATTCACCAGATTTGCATCACCGAGTAATTCTGTGTAAGCGAGATTCATTGCTTTGTGAAGAATTTCCGTTTCAGAAAATTCCATTTGCGATTCCACGCGGTTCTTCACCTTTGTCAGTTCCTTTTCATCCACTGTCAGTACTGCAATTTTTTCAAGCTCCTCTACAATTGATTTTTCCGCTTCATCCATCTTCACTCCCCGGATTAATTTTCCCTCTACCGTAATTAATCCCGGGTCAATGCAGCCGTTTTGATAGCAGTTGATCTCTGAAAAAAGATTTTTCTCTTTCACCAGCACCTGGTACAAGCGTCCTGATTTTCCGCCTGACAAAAGATCGGAAATCAAATCCACGGCATAGTAACCCGGCTGTAACCTGCCGGGCATGTGCCACGCCTTGTAAATTGCATCGAGAGGAACATTAGCCTGCACGGTGAGAGCTCTTGGTTCCTTCTGTGCAGGTTCTGCCGGAAGATTTTTTTGAGGCGTATTTCCTGGTGGGATTACTCCAAACCATTCTTCTGCGAGTGAAAATATCTCTTCAGCATTTACATTTCCGGCAACAACGAGTATGGCATTGTTGGGTCGGTAGAATTTGAAGAAAAAATTCCTCACATCGTTCACTTGTGCCTGCTCAATGTGTTCTAATGTTTTCCCAATGGTGGGCCACTGATACGGATGCGTGGTGTATGCAAGGGCGCGCAACTTGTGCCAAACATCCCCATAAGGTTGATTGATGTAATGTTCTTTGAATTCTTCACTCACCACTTTGCGCTGCACATCAAGTGAGTGTTCGCTGAATACCAATTCATTCATACGATCCGCCTCGAGCCAAAAGGCAGTTTCAATATTTTGCGAAGGAAGTGTTTCGTAATAGTTGGTGATGTCAGTAGAGGTGAAGGCATTATTTTCGCCACCTGCCCTCTGCAGTGGCTCATCAAAAATTCCGATGTTCCTCGAACCGCCGAACATGAGATGCTCGAACAAATGCGCGAAGCCGGTTTGATCGGGCGATTCATCACGCGAACCAACATTGTATAAGATGTTAACAGCTGCAAGGGGTGTGGAAGAATCTTCGTGCACAATCACACGCAAGCCATTCGAAAGATTTGCTTTTTTAAATTGAATCATGCAGCGAAATTAGCTGATTGGTGTCATCACTATGGAATCGTTAATTGGTCGAAAAAGTTTTGTTGCGGTTTAACTGTGGAAATAATAGGTGATGTTTACCGTTTGGCCGAGCAACCATTTTATGATTCAACGAATACTTATTACTTCCCTTCTCATAGTTGTAGCTTGTTTTCCCCGATTATTGAGGGCGCAATCACACTACACTATTTCAGGGTACATCCATGATGCGCAAACAGGTGAATCCCTCATTGGTGCCAGCATATATGATCAGAGAACGCTGCAGGGAAACTTCACGAATGAGTATGGCTACTACAGCATCACATTGAATGAAGGCGAGGTATGGCTGACAGCAAGCTACCTTGGCTATCAAACATTAAGTGACACATTTATCCTGAAAGAAAATACTTCACGCAACATAAAATTGACAAGCGGCGTGCAGTTGCAGGAAGTTGTGGTAACTGCAGATGAAACCAACAGCAAGATTGAAGAACGAACACAGATGAGCGCCATGGAAATTCCAATGGAGCAATTAAAGAAGCTACCCGCCCTTTTTGGTGAAACTGATGTGCTTCGAACATTGCAACTTTTGCCGGGTGTAAGTGGTGGCGGAGAGGGAAGCACCGGTCTTTTTGTTCGCGGCGGCACTCCTGATCAAAATCTTATTCTTCTTGACGGTGTTCCTGTCTATAATGCTTCACATCTCTTTGGGTTCTTTAGTGTTTTTAATCCTGATGCAATCAATCATGTTGAATTGTATAAGGGAGCTTTTCCTGCACGATACGGCGGACGCCTTTCATCGGTGATTGATATCAGGATGAAAGAAGGAAATGCGAAACAGCTTGTCGCAAATGGAAGTGTCGGGTTGATTGCTTCAAAGCTTACCGTTGAAGGCCCGATCAAAAATGAGAATACTTCGTTCATGATTTCGGGAAGGAGAACTTACATTGATCTTCTTGCACAACCTTTTATCATTGCTGCAAGTAATGGAGAAGGCACCGGTGGATATTACTTCTGGGATCTAAATGGAAAAATCAATCATCGCTTCAACGATAGAAATCGTTTGTACCTCAGTGGTTATTTCGGACAAGATCGCTTTTACTTCAAAGACTTATCGGGCGGGCAAGATGAAGAATTGAAAGGCCATCTTCAATGGGGAAATGTAACTGCAGTAGCGCGCTGGAATCATGTCTTCACAAAAAATCTTTTCTCGAATGTTACAGGAACGTTCACCCGTTACCAATTTGAAACGGGGGAAACGAGCGTTACTAATAACAATGACGGAACTCAGAATCAATTTGCATTGCGCTACTTCAGTGGCATATTTGACATCAGCGGTAAAATAGATTTTAACTATTTGCCGGTGAACAATCATAGCATTCGTTTCGGCACTGATATTACTTACCACAAATTTCGGCCGGGTGCTGTTCAGATAAAGATCAACATTACTGACTTCAATGAAGACACCACGTATGCATCTGATTTTATCCCCGCCACTGAGTGGAATTTGTATGGCGAAGATGATTGGACGATCTCTTCAACCATGAGTGCTAACCTCGGAATTCATTACTCCGGATTTTTGGTGAAGGAAAAAATTTATCATTCCATTCAGCCGAGATTATCATTCCGCTACCAGTTTCATCCTTCGTGGAGCGCCAAAGCTTCCATCGTTCGCATGACACAATATATTCATCTGCTCACGAACAGTACAGTAGGATTGCCCACTGATCTCTGGGTTCCATCCACTGATATTATTCATCCGGAGGAATCGTGGCAGGGAGCAATTGGAGTTGCCCACACATTGCACGAAAAATTTGAAGTGAGCGCAGAAGGATATTACAAAATCATGAACAACCTGATTGAATACAAAGAAGGCGCTTCTTACCTCAACTCAAATGTGGATGAGTGGGATACCAAAGTCGAAGTGGGTGATGGAACAAGCTATGGCGGCGAGCTTTTCATTCAGAAAAAAACAGGACGACTAACCGGTTTGCTGGGCTACACGCTTGCCTGGAACTGGAGAAAATTTGACAACCTGAATTTCGGTGAGAAATTTCCTTTCCGCTACGATCATCGCCACGATTTTGAGATTGCCGCTGTTTACAAGCTGAAACCAAATATTGAACTCAGCGGCGAGTGGGTATACGAAACAGGTAATGCAATCACATTGCCGATTGCTGCTTACGAAGGCAGTTCTTTATTCTATGATGCTTACCAATCCAACGGTTCCGTACAATACTATTCCTCGCGAAATGGTTTTCGAATGAAAGCATATCACCGTATAGATATCAGCATCAGTTTTATTAAACAGAAAAAATGGGGCGAGCGAACGTGGAACATCAGTGTTTACAATGCATACAGCCGAAAGAACCCGTATTTCATTTACCTCACCTCAGTTTACAACTATCAAACACAAACTTCATCTCCGGTATTCAAGCAGGTGAGTTTGTTTCCAATTCTGCCATCCATATCTTATTCATTTAAAATAAACAAGTGGAAGAAATGAAACTTATTTCCTCACTCGCCATCTTATTCATAGTGCTGACATTCACGGCATGCGAAACAATTGTTGATATAGAGATTCCGGACCAGGACACGAAGCTGGTTTGTAATGCAATTGCAGTAGCAGGTGATTCAGTGAATATTTTTCGTCTTACAAAAAGCAGGGGGGTTCTTGAACCTTTCTCCTATTACTATGAGGCTGTGGAAGATGGAGAAATTGTTTTACTGGAAAATGATATTCCCGTTGCTACCCTGCATCAGGAATTTAATCCCGGAGATTATCCATGTCATTATCCGTTTCATTCAGGGAATACTTACACGATCGAAGCTTCTGCTGATGGCTTGACTTCAGTGAATGCATCAACGGTACTTCCATTTGGGGTGGTTCCGGTAATAACATCATACACTCCGAATGTTTATACTGATCAGAACGGAACTGAAATTGCTGAATTGAAATTCACCCTGAACGATCCTGCATCGGAAGAAAATTATTATACACTTCTCATTAACGGAATCAATAATTATGGGTCACAGGATATTTACTTCAACTCCAATGATCCGGCTTTAAACATTACTTCGTCTGACAATGGGAATGGTGGATTCAGCGGCGAAAATCAAACCTCTTTTGATGATCATCTTTTTAACGGACAAAGCAGAACCTTCACCATAAACTTGATTTCGTACGACGTCTCATCTGATTTCAAGCTTGAAGTAAAATTGATCTCATTGGATCGCCCGGCTTACCTTTATAGTCAATCCAAGAGATTGCAGGATGTTACCAATGGAAATCCATTTGCGGAACCGGTACAGGTTTACAATAATATTGAAAACGGATATGGGATATTTGGTTCGATGACAATAGAGCGAGATACTATTCAATAAGCTGAATCATTCAATATAACACGTGTTCTATCTTTGCCGTACCGTTGCATTATTGCAGAGGAGAACCAATGAACTCATCACAGCTTCTTCAACGTGCTTTAAACTTTGAATTCCTTTCCGCAGATGAGGGTTTATTTCTTTTTGAAAATGTTCCTACCGCTGAACTGATGACTGTTGCACATGAGTTGCGCATGAAGCAGAAGCCGGAGAAAATTGTAACCTGGATCATTGACCGTAATTCAAACACCACCAATGTTTGCATTGCCAACTGTAAGTTCTGCAACTTCTTTCGCAAGCCCGGCGCGCCTGATGCTTACATCACCACCATTGATCAGTACAAAGAAAAAATTGAAGAGATGTTTCGCTACGGCGGCGATCAATTGCTGTTGCAAGGAGGTCATCATCCTGATCTTGGCTTGAGTTTTTATGTGAATCTTTTCAAAGAATTAAAATCACTCTATCCGAATCTCAAGCTGCACGCCCTTGGTCCTCCTGAAATAGCGCACATCACCAAGCTTGAAAAGTCAACACATACTGAAGTATTGAAAGCATTGGTGGAAGCAGGATTGGATTCATTGCCGGGAGCAGGAGCAGAAATTTTAAATGACCGTGTCCGGCGATTGATCTCGAAAGGAAAATGCAGTGGGCAGGAGTGGCTCGACATCATGCGCGCAGCGCACAAACTCAACATCACCACTTCTGCCACCATGATGTTCGGTCATGTTGAAACATTATATGAGCGCTTCGAACATCTTACGTGGATTCGACAGGTGCAGAGTGAAAAACCAAAACACGCAAAGGGATTTCTCGCTTTCATTCCGTGGCCCTTCCAGGATGAGGGAACATTGCTGCGACGTGTACGCGGTGTTCGCAATGGAGTAACGGGTGATGAATATATCCGCATGATTGCCATCAGCCGCATCATGCTTCCGAACATCAAAAACATCCAGGCATCATGGCTTACAATAGGAAAAGAAGTTGCGCAGGTGTGCTTGCATGCCGGCGCAAATGATTTTGGCTCGATCATGATTGAAGAGAACGTCGTGAGCGCTGCCGGTGCGCCGCACCGCTTTACATCGCAGGGAATTCAGGATGCTATTCGCGAGGCGGGATATGAGCCACGACTGCGCAATCAGCAATATGACTTCAGAGAGATGCCGGAGATGATTGAGCAGCAGGTGATTAATTACTGAGTTTAACTTTACTTTCGACCAAAATAGTTTGATATGCTTACCAAGAAAAGAGTTTTAAAAGCCTTAACAGAAATGCCTGATAATTTTTCTATTGAGGAATTATTAAATCGCATTCTTGCCTCTTCAAAAGCACGTCAATCTTCTTCAGACGTTAAGAAAATGTTGTTTACAACCTCCTCGAAGACTCTGCAAAAATTCCTGGAGAAGGAAAAGAACGCCAAACCAATGTTTTAATAAGTGACAATTCACCAGAGAGAAATTGTTGAAGTAAACTTCAGATTGCCGGGAGGAGAGTACTTGCCTCATCCTGTTATTGTACTCTCAAATGATGCCGTTAATGACTTCGAAGAAGGTTTTATCGGTGTGATGCTTTCAACAAGAGTTCAAGATGATGACTTCAGTTTTCATCTTACTGAGGATATGTTGACGCACAAGCCAAGAAACAAAGGACAGGTAAGATGCCACCTCATCGCATTGCTGGATGATATTGAAGTAACAGGAAAATTTGGGATGATTAAACAAAAGTATTTTGAACACCTTATTGACAAAATTTTTGAAATTGTTTTTTTGAAATCGAATGACTCTTAGATTTGAAATGAATTCAATAAATGCTAACAAAAAAAAGCGTTTTGAAAACTGTGAAAGAAATGCCGGAAAGCTTTTCAGTTGATGATTTACTTGATCGAATGATTTTCCTTCAGAAGATTGAAAACGGACTGCAACAATCTAAACGTAATCAAGTGGTCTCCACCGTTGAAGCTAAGGCCCGGTTAAAAAAAAGGTTGAAGTAAATTGCGATGCTCCTCTCGAAAAACTTTCACTCAACCTTTGTTGAATTGAACTTTTAATTTCATCTTACCTTGCAAGCAAAATCTTTAAGCAATGAAGCGCATCGGAATTCTAATTCTTTCAATTTTTGTTCTCACCTTTCAGCTCCCGCTTTGCGCACAAAAAAGCATTGAAGCAACTGCCAGCATCAAATCAGTGACTGTTTATTTGCAAGGCGCGGAAATTTTGCTGCGCTCCAATGTGACTGTTCCTTCCGGAAGCAGTGACATTGTGTTCACCAATCTTCCCCAAAGTGTGAATGCAAGCACCATCCAGGTTTCCGCCAACACTGATCTCACGATTCTTTCCGCAGTGTTTCAGCTCAATTACCTCACCTCGAAAAAAGAAAATGTGCAGGTTCAGCTGCTGAAGGATTCTCTTGAACTTCTTTCCATGCAATTGAAAAAAGTGGCCGGGCAAAAGGTGATTGTGAAAGGACAAATGGATTTGCTGAACGCCAACAAAAATGTTGCAGGGCAAAACACAGGATTGAGCATGGATCAGCTCACGAAGATGTATGACTTCTATGCAACCAAAATGAATGAACTTAACAATCAGCAATTGGAGCTGGAGCAGAAAGAAAAAAAACTGAATGAAAATTATCAGCGCGTCCAAAACCAGTTGAACGAGCTCAATTCAAAATTCAACCAACCCACCGGAGAAATCGTAGTGTCAGTCACTTCAAAAATTTCTTCTCAAACAACTTTCGAAATCACATTTCTTCTTCCAGATGCCGGGTGGTCGCCGATCTACGATATAAGAAGCAAGGATGTTCACAGCAATGTCACACTCAATTACAAAGCGAATGTGTATCAGAATTCAGGTACTGATTGGAAGGATGTGATGGTGAAACTATCAACAGGAAACCCAACAGTGAGCGCAACGGGTCCGCTTATTACGCCTTGGTATTTAGATTTCTATCACCCTATGTTGCGTGTGAATGCAAACGCTCCTTCCCAGCAATTGAGTAACATGGCCTTGCCACAGGGGAAATCGGAAAGACTGGTGGAGAAGGATCAGAATTATGAAGCCGCTTCTTCCAGCGGTGCTGATTACACCACCGTTGTTCAAACGCAACTCACTGCAGAGTTCAGCATTTCAATTCCGTATGATATTCCTTCTGACGGCAAACCTCATTTGATTGCAATACAGGATTATGATTTGCCTGCCGCTTATCACTACTACGCTGTTCCCAAACTGGATAATGATGCTTTTTTAATTGCCGACATCAGCGCATGGGAAGATTTGAATTTGTTGCCGGGTAACGCAAATATTTTTTTCCAAGGAAGTTATGTAGGTCAATCGTATCTTGATCCTTTAAGCACTAAGGATACGCTGCCCATTTCTTTAGGACGGGACAGGAGCATCGTGATCAAGCGCGAAAAGGTGAAAGACTTTTCGAAGGAAAAAATTATTGGTGAGAACAAGAAGCAATCATTTTCATACACCATTAATGTAAAGAACACCAAGAAGGAAGCTGTTGACATTAAGCTCATTGATCAGTACCCTATCAGTCAACAGGGCAAAATTGAAGTCACACTCGATGATGGCGGCGGTGCCACCGTTGTTGAGGCAGCCGGAAAATTGATTTGGATTTTACATCTCGAATCGAATGAAGAGAAGAAAGTCCAATTTACTTTCACCGTAAAATATCCAAAGGATCAGGTAATAGGGGGATTGTGATTTAAAATTTTTTCCGGCGAGTCTGTGAACGAAACGCTGTTCATTGATCTGTAGCCAATTGCAAATACCTGTTCTAATATCAGGCAGCTTGCTGAAAATATTGATCTCACTGGCGATTTGAAATTGAGCCGTTGCGGTCTGTTCCACTCAAGGGGCAAAGAGCAATCACTTAGAGATTTTCTTATTGGTGCAGGCCTGTTGATTATGACATTCACATTCTTCGGAGATATGAGTATGAAATGCAACACCAAAAAAAATTTCAGGAGTCACAGGTTGTTTTGAAGTAAGAAATTGTCAGTAAAAGATAAAATTTCTACAGCACTATTCATTATTATTGCTTCATAATTCTTGATGTATTTTTCCTCGTAAAATTTTGAGAGGATTTATTATTTTTTTTAAATAGATTTAACAATCTTGAACATGCAACACACTAAGCTCCGTACGCGCCGTCTATTGATAAGTGCCCTGGTACTATTAGCCCTTAGTTTTATGCCAGGGTCTTTATTTGCCCAGCAACTCCAAATATTTGACTTTGTCATGTTTTCCGGCAACGGGGGTGCAGGAACTACAAACCCGGGTTCTTCCGGATATGGAGTCATTTTCGGCTCATCAACCACTATCACCAATGGAGCGATTGGAAGCTACGCTTTGGTCAAGACAACCGGCAATTCCAATATCTCTGCTAATATCTTCAGCGGTGGAAAAGTGATTCTTGCTAATGGCAGTACTGTTAGCGGAAGAATTACTGCTGCAAATTCTGCAGGGCTTTCGGGAACAATACTACAGGTTGGCTCGAATGCAAATCTTTCAGGAGTAATTGATGTGAATGGAAATATTACCGTTGGAGGTGGAACTGTTTCAGGTCCTGTTACTACTTCAGGAACTTATTTAGGGCCGACTCCTACGAATGGAATTATTTATGGGACACCTTCACTGCCTACAATGCCTGCCCTTCCCGCTATTACCGGTTTTCCGGCAGTTGGGTCATCAAACATCACAACCACTCAATCAATTGCACCGGGCTCCTACAACAACATTACTCTTAATGGAAACAAAACACTTACGTTTAACGGACCCGGCATTTATGTGTTTAATTCAATTAACTTAAACGGCAATAACAATTTCGTTTACGACTTTAAAAATCTCTCTTCCGGTGTTTTTAGAATATATATTTATGGAGATGCAAACCTTGCCAAACTCGGTACATCCATAATCAATGGAGGCAGTGCTTCACGAATCTATCTTGAAACACATGGAACCGGCTCGAGTTCTTCGAGTGGAAAAGATGCTTTGTCAATTTCTAATGGTTCTAATGGCGGAAATGGTGCTGTAAAATTTTTTGGAACAGTGTGGGCTCCTTATGCCGCCGTTTCCATTGGTTCCGGAACCGGCTCGAGTGAAATTACAGGAGCTCTCTATAGCGCAACACAAGTAGTTATTCAAACCGGTGTAACATTCAACTATGCTCCTTTTTCTGACTGCACTCCTCCGGTTGCCGATGCAGGAGCCGATAAAAGTTTCTGCGCCGGCGGAAGCGCGCAACTTGGTTCAGCACCAGTTTCAGGTAATACTTATAGCTGGTCCCCAACAACCGGATTAAGCAGCAGCACAGTATCTAATCCTACCGTTTCACTTTCAACAGAAGGAACGACAACATATACTGTTGCCGTGACATCAGGAACATGCATAAGCACCGATCAGGTTGTTGTTACTGTAAATGCATTGCCAGCAGCCAATGCCGGAAGCAATGTTTCTCTCTGCGCCGGAGGAAGCGTGTTGATAGGTTCTGTGCCTGTTTCAGGTAATACTTACAGTTGGTCGCCAGCAACAGGACTCAGCAGCAGCACGGTTTCTAATCCAACGGTTTCTTCTTCAACTCCCGGGACAACAACTTATACTTTAACCGTTACCAAAACAGCAACGGGATGTTCAAAGACAAGCTCTGTAAATGTTACTGTCAATTCACTTCCTGATGTTAATGCAGGTTTGGATGGTCAACTTGACTGTTCCACTCCCACCACCATTCTTACAGGTTCTTCTTCAGTACCCAATGCACAATTCAGTTGGCTGGCAAGCAACGGTGGAGGTATTTCTGCGAATGCAAATACTGCAACCCCTACTGTTAACTTTTTTGGGACATTCACCTTAATAGTTACAAACCCTGCAACAGGATGTTCAGCGAGCGATACGGCTGTGGTAACTTTTGACCCTTGCATCTTCGCAGGTTATCCGCCTCCTGACGATGGAAAATCGGATGACATAATCGGGTCAGAACTCACTTCACTATTTGAAAATTATGACGGCACTACCAATCCTAACCCTGACATATTCATTATTAGTGATGATGAAGTGATGGTGGAAATTATTTACACTGAAGGAATGTATTCTGACTTATACAACATTCTTATCAGCGCCCCTTTTAATGCAACAATATTTATCGATAACGGTACGGGCAACAGAATTATCACAACGATAATTGACATAGAAGATCTGGATGATTTGAATAATCTTAACATAACTACCGGCACCGATTTGATAAATTATGTCCGCCCTGTATATCCTGCAATTCCTACCGCGGGTGTTGCAAATACTCTTGGTGATGTTGCACAGAAATCTGATTTAGCCCGCAATGGTTTTAAGGTGGATGGAGAAGGAATTAAAGTCGGTGTTCTATCCAACAGCTACAACACGCTTCCTGGCAATCCTGCGCAAACAGATGTAGTAAACGGTGATCTTCCCGGAACCGGAAATCCTGACGGTGATACCATACCCATTCAGGTCCTCCAGGATTATCCGTATAGTATCCAATCAGATGAAGGAAGAGCCATGCTTCAGATAGTTCATGATGTCGCTCCAAAAGCAAGTCTTGCATTTAATACCGGGTTCATTAGTGCGGGTAACATGGCACAGGCAATCAGGCAGCTTCAGCAAATTGGGTGCAATGTTGAAGTGGATGACCTCACTTACATCACAGAACCATTTTTCCGTGATGGTATGATTGCACAGGCAGTAGATGACGTTACCGCATTGGGAGTTTCTTATTTCACTTCAGCAGGTAACTACGGAGACAAATCTTATGAAGGAATTTATACCCCGATGGCCGCTCCCGGTAACATCGTTGGTACTGCACATGATTTTGGCGGTGGTGACCGGTTTCAGAACATCTCTCTCACACCCGGAAGTTATTTATTAGCCCTTCAGTGGGAAGATGATTTTTATTCCATTGATTCATTGCCCATCGGCACTGATAACGATCTTGATATCTATCTTACGTATGATAACGGGATCACTCTTTTCGGATGTAACAGGAATAATATTGGTGGAGACCCGATAGAGATACTGCCGTTTACGGTAACTCTCAACACCACCACAAATATTTTAGTCACCAGAGAAACCGGAACAGGTACAAATGTTCACTTCAAATATGTTGTATTTAAAATTCCCGAAGGTGGCTTTGTTATCAACGAATTTAATCAAGGTAATTCTACCATTGTCGGTCAGGCGAATTCTACCGGAGCCATTACAACGGGGGCGGTTCTTTATTCAAACACACCTCCGTTTGGGGTCAGCCCTCCAACAAAAGCATCGTTCTCTTCCATCGGAGGAACCCTGACTTACGGTTTTCCCAGAAACAAACCGGACATCTGTGCTCCTAACGGCGGTAACACGACTGTTCAGCTCGGAGGACCAAATATTGACAATGATGCATTCCCGAATTTCTTCGGAACATCGGCTGCTGCCCCTCATGCTGCCGCAATCGGCGCCCTGCTTTCGCAAGCTAAACAGAAATACTATGGAGCGGCTTTAAGTTCAAATGAGATGAGGAATTTACTTACGGGCACGGCAAGCAACATGTATGATCCCGGCTTCGATTATTTGTCGGGTTATGGTTTGGTAGATGCTGATTCAGCAATGCGCACATTTGCAGCTCCTACGCCAAATCTTATTTCTCTCGATGTACCGTCAGGAGTTACACCCGGAGATTCTGCATTCACGCTAACAGTTACAGCCGACTACCTTACCACTCAGTCAAAAATTGTTTTCAGGGATGATACACTTCAAACCACCTGGATTGACGACCATCATTTATCAGCAGTGATTCCTTCCTTTTTTGGAAATCCACCGATACAAGTCTGCTCTCCCGCTATCACGCCAAGTGCTGAAGATGGAGGATGTTCGAACGTTCTTTATTTCTTCACACCTGTTCAAATAAATGTTGTGATTGTTGCTGATAATAAAACCAAACTTTACGGGGAAAAACTTCCTGAACTCACGGCAACAATAACAGTAGATGGCCAACCGCTAACTTCTTCGGGGTATACACTTGCTGATTTAGGTTTGGATGATTTGAGTTTTATAACCCCTGCTACAAGCACAAGCAATGTCGGAATCTATTATATACAGGCAAATGCAGATGTTTCTGATGTCGGCTTGCAGGAACTTTACGATTATACATTTACCAATGGTTTGCTCTTCATCAATAAGATGCCCCTTGTCATTACCCCTGCTGATACCACTGTATTGTTTGGTGACAAAATAGATGGATCAAAACTCAGTTTTACTTATTCTTATGATACATCCAATATTGCACCCGGAGAGCAGACGGACTTCCTTGACAGTTTACGGAATATTTATGAGCCTCTCCTCGTAAAAGAAGTTGCCTTAATTGACGACAGAGCTATTTTCGATGGTAATTCTTTATCTGATGCTGATCTAATGAATCTTGCATTCTTATCCGGCAGCAAAGGTATTGCTAATGGAAGCCGGGGAGTTGTAAACGGAAGCCGGGCAGTTGCCAATAATCTGCCATTTCCTGATACGACCTATGTGGTGGATTTATCTTATGAATCTTTAGTAAATTATAATGTAGATGATAGTGAAGCAACCCTCACCAATGATATACTTCTGATAAACGGGTCACATGCTGTTGCCAACGGTTCAAGAGGGGTTGTCAACTGTGAGGCATTGGTAGATGGTAGCGCACTAATAAATGGCAGTCACGCAGTTGCCAATGGCAGTCACGCAGTCGCTAATGGAAGCTCGGAAAGTGTGGGCAGCAATATTTTAGATGACTCAAGCAATTCGAACACTGCTGTAATTATACATGAAGAGGATTTAAATACAGAAGAAAATCCCGATTCCGTGTTTCGGCTATATTCTATAAATGCTATCACCGGACTAACTGCGGGAGTACACTGGATTGTTCCGGGTGGTTTTCTAAGTTCTAACTTTGAGGTAACTTATGGGTTAGGGCATTTAACTATTTTACCCTATGAACTGAATGTTGATGCCGATGATAAATCGGTTGAGTATGGAACGGCCCCTGCTTACACCTCAATAATTTCAGGTTACCAGTATGATGATAGCGCTTCAGTCGTATTTAGCGGCAGTATTGGTTACACTCCGGCAAGCAACAGCCAGATTAATGTGGGCACTCATACAATTGTTCCGGGTAATTTAACATTGATTCAACCTGCTAATTATTACCTGAATTATGTGAGCGGAACATTGGAAGTAAGCCCTGCAACACTAACTGCAACTGCTGATAATAAAACGCGCGCGTATGGTTTTACAAATCCACCACTGACAATTTCTTATTCAGGATTCAAGTTTAGCGACAATGCAAATGTTATCAATCCTGCAATATCAATTGCTACGAGTGCAACAGTCTCGTCTCCCTGGGGAACATACCCTATCAATCTTTCGGGAGGTTCTGCTTCTAACTATAACCTTGTGCTCATTCCCGGAACGCTGACTATTGACCCGCCTCCGGCTTGTACTATAAATGCTCCTGCTTCAATACCTACTTGCAGCTCGACAGGAAACATACTCACTGCCGATGCTCCCGGCGGTTATACTTATACCTGGAGCGTGACAGGAACAGGTTGGCAGATAACAAATGGGAACGGAACACCTTCAGTTACTTACACCGCTGGTGGCAGTGGAACGACAGGAACGTTCACACTTTCTTTATATGCCCCTCAATCATCAATACTTGTAAGTACCTGCACACTTAATTTGGAAGTTGTTTGCTCAGAGTACTGTACTTATTTGCAAAATTTCTGGAGCAATACGAATGCTACGGACTGCAATGGAATCACAAGCAGCACTATTCTTCCCGGGTTGCTTTCAACAGAGTTAACTAATGGTGATGCTAACAGGAAAATCATTATAGGAACTACTGAGGCATCTTGTCTGCAATCAAGACTTCCTTCAGGAAATTCTTCTACCCAGCTTCCTAATGGCATAGTTTATTGCAACACCGCAACCGGAAATAGCTATCTCAATAATGGGAAATTCAGAAGTAATCTGCTCGGACAGGAAATTTCTCTGGCGCTTTCCGTGCGACTTAGTCCGGCTCTGGCTGCTTTGCGAATAACAGGGCCTTATATCACCACTTATGCTGCAACAACTTGTGTAAACGGAAGCGCAGTTGCAGGAACAAAACAGGTATTTGCAATCCCCCAATCAGTGGTTACGTATCTTGGTGCAAACAATACTGTTGCTGATCTTATCAGTCTTGCGAACAAAGGGCTTGGCGGAACGCTATCTAACGGAGCTCCATCTCTTGTTCAAATTGCTAACGCATGCCTCGCCATTACATCAGCTTTTGATCATTGCCGCATCCTTGCAGGGTTCTCACAAAATTCCGGGGGTGTAAGGGTTGAAAATGCAGATGCCTCGAGTGTTGAAATAAATAATTTACAGATCTACCCTAACCCGGCATCAGAAAATGCGACCGTTTCCTTTTTAGCTACAAAAGAAAGTCATGCAACATTGGATGTGTATGGTATGAACGGCTCGCTCATGACTCATGTGCTCGACGGTAACGTTTCAGAAGATGGAATCTATTCTGTTGATGTTGATTGCTCATCATTCGCGAAAGGGATATATCTTGTGCGTCTTGTGGTGGGTGAGGAAACATTATTCGGCAAGCTGGTGATCGTAAAATAGGACTGACAAGCGCTCGGCAAATTTCGGCGGGTGAGGAAACCCGACGGTAAAGCAATGTTTACTCTATAGCTAAAATTCATAATCAAAGTTTCACTCAATACACTTTAAGTTTTCACTCCCTAAAACCTACACTCACATGAAAATGAATTACACACTACCTAAAGCAAGACTGAGTCTGCTATTTGCTCTTACAGCACTATTTGTTTTTAACCGGCAAATCCTGGCTGAATCATACAATACCGTTTTCACATACTATGCCGATACGGATAATGATGGCTATGGTGATGCCAACAATACAATAACCTCATCGAGCAGTACGCCTCCATCAGGATATGTAGCCGACAACACTGATTGCAGCGACAACAATGCTGCTGTTTACCCCGGCGCTCAGGAAGTGTGCAATGGCTATGACGATGATTGCGACGGATTAGTTGATGCACTTGATCCCTCTTTGGATCTTACTACTCTCACCTTATGGTATTATGACTACGATCATGATGGCTATGGCACTACCCAAAGCGTAGTATTTGCCTGCAGTGAGCCGATCGGATATGCCAATAATCAGAATGACTGCAATGATAATGATGCTTCCGTCCATGCTCCCGTAACCTATTACGCCGATGCAGATGGGGATGGATTTGGCAATGCGGGCAGCACTGTTTCCCTTTGTCAAAGCACTCCTCCTTCAGGATATGTGGTCAACAATACCGATTGCAATGACAACGATGCAACCGTTCACTCTCCTCAACAATATTATTCAGATGCTGATGAGGATGGATACGGTTCAACTACAACGGCGGTGTTGTGTTCTTCAACTGCGCCCACGGGATACAGTACAGTCAACACCGATTGCAGTGACAACGATGCAACCGTTCACACTCCTCAACAATATTATTTGGACGCCGATCAGGATGGATACGGTTCAACAACTACAGCAATGTTCTGTTCATCTACTGCACCAACCGGATATAGTTCGAACAATACCGATTGTAATGACAATAGTGCATCGGTTAATCCCGGCGCCGCTGAAGTTTGCAGCAATGGCATTGATGATAATTGCAATGGCCAGGTGGATGAAAATTGCAATGTCTTCACGTACTATGCTGACGCAGATGGTGACACTTATGGTAATCCCTCAAACTCGATTACTTCAAGCAGCAGTGTTCCGCCTTCGGGATATGTGAGCAACAATTCTGACTGCAACGATGCCAATCCCAATGTGCATCCCGGCGTTGCAGATAATTGCAACGGTATTGATGATGACTGCAATGGCATTGTGGACGATCACGCCATCACGGCTACCGTTACGCCGAACACTCCTCAAACAATTTGCAAAGGGTCTTCAGTCACCTTCACTGCAAACGGCGGATCAGGAATTTCTTATCAATGGAAAAAAGGATCAATGAATATATCCGGTGCAACTCATCAAACTTACACCACCAACAAGGGAAGTAGCTACTCTGTTTTTGAAACAAACTCTTACAACTGCAGCTCAACTTCTGCTGCCGTAACGGTTACTCTTCTTCAGTCGCCAAGTGCCACCATCAGTTATAGCTCTCTCGATCTGTGTTCAACAGGAAGTGTCACGCTCACAGCAAACAGCGGCGCAGGCTACACTTATAAATGGCTTCGATCAAATGTTCTGATTAGTGGTGCTACAGATCAAACTTATGTTGCCACACAAACGGGAAGCTACAAAGTGGTTGTAACAAATTCGCAAGGATGCAGCAAAACCTCGGCGGGTGTTCGTGTAACTAACTCATGCAGGAATACTTCAGGTAACATTGCAAGTGCATCGCTCTCTATGTACCCCAATCCCTCTGATGGAATTTTTGTGATTGATCTTTCCCTGGATGATGAAACTCTGAATGGTGGAGCAGATGTCAGACTATTTAACATGTTTGGCCAAATGATTTACCAAAGCCGCGAAACAATTGCCAATGGCATTTTACTCACCCAGGTTGATTTGACAAAGAATTTGGCTGCAGGAAATTATTTCGTGAGAGTGATTGCAGGTGATAAAGTGTTCAATTCGCAAATTTCTTTGCTGAGATAGTATCATAAGCTTATCAATGCAACAAAGGGCTGTGAATTTTGCAGCCTTTTGGTTTTTCTGCCCTTGTTGGTATCATCGAAACGAGTACGACTGCCGTTGGTCTTTGCTGAGCCGTAAGCCGAGCCAGGTCAACAACGGCACTCAAAAAAAATGTAGTTATCTTCCTCTTCAGGTGTATATCTCACCCTCGCTCATTTTCCGCGCAAAGACCAACAACGGCAATCACACAGGATGTGATAGCGTCTACGCCTCGACGATGTGACACGTTCTCGATGGACATGTCAATGAAGATGGAATTTATTCTGTTGAAGTTGACTGCTCATCATTCGTTAAGGGTATTTATTTTGTGCGGCTTACCATGGGAGAAGGAACGTTAGCCAGTAAATTGGTTATTATTCATGGAAGTTCATTTTTCATCCGGTATTAATAGCGGGAGAGCAATCTTGCTTCCCCGTTTTTTTATTCATTTGTCTTCTATCAGTGCGAAAAAATATTTTTTTACTTTTAGCCGTCTTGTAGAAACCAAACTTATGTGGGGACCAAAAACTCTGGGCAGCATTTTGTTATTTTCTCTTTCCTTTTTTTGCGCCGCACAGCAATACCCGATTGACAGTTTGAAAAAAACCATCGCCACTGCAGCCGATGATTCAAACAAGGTTAATATGCTGATAGAATTAAGTGCCAGGTACCGGGACCTTTCGGCTGACACTGCAATAGTATATGCAAGCGAAGCAAAGGATCTGGCCGAAAAAATAAATTATCCAAAAGGACTTGGTTATGCATTGAAAAGTAAAGGGCTGGTTTATAATATCCAGGGAAATTATGTAGAGGCCTTGCAGGTATGGAAGGAAGCACTTAATGTTTTTGAAGTGAATGGAATAAAAGTTGGCGCTGCCAACATGCTGAATAACATTGGGGTAATTTATTACAATAAAGGAGATGAAGCTAATGCATTGGATTATTATCTGAAATCACTCAAGGTATCTGAGGAAATTAAAGACACTCTAAGGATTGCTACTGCTCTTACAAATATTGGAGGCGTCTACAGTAACAAACCGGCAACTTATGACAAGGCGCTTCAATTTCACCGGAATGCCTTGCTCCTTAGCATAACTATTGGTGACAGCGAACTTATTGGAAACAGCAATGCGAACATCGGTGAAGTATATGTTAGTCAGCAAAAACTTGATTCTGCACTTTTTTATTTAAAGAATGCGCGCGATATGTATACTGGTTCATCAAGTCTTCCTTATGCTCTGAATGTCATAGGAAAAATTTACAGGATGAAAAAAGATTTCGCTCTTGCCGTTCAATATCATCAGCAGGCATACGATTCGGCAAAGGTGATTGATGCAAAACTGGATATGGCACAGGCACTTTTAGGAATTGCAGAAACCGATAAAGAAAAAGTAGATTATAAATCTGCAATAGTGATCTACAAAAAAGCTGAGGAAATTTTAAAAGACATCGGGCTTGAAGAAAGTTATGATTTGGAAAAGGTTTACCTGGGACTTAGTTCCTCTTACTCAGAGCTAAAGGATTACAATAATGCCTTTAAGTATCAAACGCTGATGCTGGAAGTGAAAAATAAAATCTATAACCTTGAAGTTGACAAGAAACTCAGCACAAAACTTTTCGCATTTGAAATTGATAAGAAGCAGGGAGAAATTAACCTTCAACAGGAAGTCATCAGCAGGCAGCGGCTTGTCCGCAATGGGCTAATAGGCGGCATCACGGTTGTCCTGTTGTTCGCCGGAGTATTCCTGATGCAGCGTAACAGAATCAGTAAAGAGAAAAAACGGAGCGAAGAATTGCTGCTGAATATTCTGCCTGCTCAAACAGCAAAGGAACTCATGGCCACCGGTTCAGCCAAGGCAAACGACTTTAGCCAGGTTACAGTCTTGTTCACTGACTTTAAGGGCTTCACGCGCATGAGTGAAAACTTAAGTGCGCAGGAATTAGTGAACGAAATCAACCATTGCTATTCTTCTTTCGATAACATCGTCACTACTTACAGAATTGAAAAAATAAAAACCATCGGCGATAGTTACATGTGCGCAGGCGGCTTGCCTGAAGAGAGTAAAACACATGCAGTTGATACAGTGAGGGCAGCATTGAAGATGCGTGATTTTATTGAAGAGGAAAAACAAAGGCGTATCGCTGAAGGTAAGAATTATTTTGAAATCAGGATTGGCGTGAATACCGGGCCGGTGGTAGCCGGAATCGTGGGGATTAAAAAATTTGCTTACGATATATGGGGCGACACCGTAAACATCGCCTCGCGAATGGAATCTTCCGGTGAGATCGGGAAAGTAAACATCAGTGAATCTACCTATGAATTAGTGAAAGATAAATTCAATTGCACCCATCGCGGAAAAATTCAGGCAAAATATAAAGGGGCGATTGATATGTACTTTGTTGAAGAATACCTGCCTGAACAGAATCGCATCCCGCATAATCAGAATCACGCCGAGCCAGCCGCGAAGCCGGAAGTCTGAAAAGTTTATTTTTCTGTTGCATTGACCTATAAAGCTGAAAGTGCCTTCCTCGCATTCATCGCTGCACCATAAATTTCCCTGCAAAGATTTTTTGATTATCAACACTTAGTGTATAGAAATACAGACCATCAGCACCGAGTTGAGTGACGGGAATTTTGAGTTGGGAAGAATGAAGATTGTTGTAGTCATTCAGTTGTTGCCCATTAGAGTTGTAAATTGTCAGTGTGAATTTTTCACAGGGGAAATTGCTGGGATAGAAGGTGATGAAGTCGCTTACAGGATTGGGAAAAACAGAAATTGATTTCTGATGCCCTTCTTCCAAAATATCTGTATAAAGTTCATCACAAGAAACTGCACCATAACCCAGATTCTCGTACAGCAGGTTTGAATCTTTCTTAAAACACAAGAGTTGATATCCGCCTTCGAAGGGAGGACCATTATATGCACCAAACAAGCCAAGGTTAGAACCCAGGCCTTCAATCCAAAAATCAGCCTCATAGTAGTAATATGAACTGAATCGGTAAGTTCTTCTCCATTCCAAATCTAAAAGCTGAATTGAATCAATTGAATACACGATCGGATCATACTCCTTCCAACTGAGTGTGTCGCCAACAGCAATATCAAAATCGTATATGAGAATATCGCTGTCTTGCGGAAATGTTTTTGATGTTGGAAATCCTTGAACAGTGAATGGATTGCCCAGCGCTCTGAACCAAATTTTCTTTCCTGAATCTTCACGAATTCCTCCAACAACATCACCCGGAAATTCCAAGGGGTAGTTACCACCGAGGTAAATCCAATAGTTTCCGTTGAAAAATGCAACGTAACTGTAGCTCTGCTGGTAACTCAGAAGTGTATAATTATTTGAATTGATAATTGAATCTTTCACCAATTCAAAGTGCCAGCCATCATCCCAGCACCAAGTTGGATTATATGCATCATCACAATCGCCGCCGGCTTCACTCCAACTCGCCATCGTATCCGGGAATGAATGATACGTTTGCCCGAAAGAAATTTTCATTTCAGTAACCGAAATGAAAATCAAAAAAGCGAGCAGAAATTTTTTCATTATCAAAAATTCTTTTCCAGGTTAATATTTTCTCTCACGACTCACGTTTCACGATTCACGACTCTTCACCGGCAACCCCAACTTCCTCCTCGATTCGATCACATGCTCATCATACCAGGCTATGCGCATGAGTTCACTTCCGTAAATCTGCAGAAGCAGCAATGATTTCTTCTGCAGACCGCTGTCATAATATGAATGGAATTTTTCCTGTTCTCCTGAGTAGAGCGCAGCAAGAGCAAGCGCAAAATCATAATTGGTTGATGGATTTTCCTGCTGTAGTTTTTCAAACGTAAAAAGTATTTCACGCGCTTTGGCGGATTCACCGCGCTTAAAGTAAACGTGTGATTGCGTGAGGAGCACGAAAGGAAAGTTGCCCGCCATTCGCCTTGTTTCTTCCACTACACTGAGTGCCTCATCCAGGTCACCTTTTATTGAAAGTGAAATTGCTTTTGCGTTGCGGGCACCAACATTGCGCTCGTCAATCTGCAACGCCTGGTCAACTGTAATCAATGCTTCTTCAAACATGCCAAGGAATCCGAAGTAGCGCGCAGCCTGTCCCAGCGTCACTGCTGAAAGCGGATCGAGCTGACGCATCAATCGCGCATCGGCAACAATCTTTTCATCATTCATGAAAACAAGATTGTACTCACAGGAAAGCTGGAGAACGAACGCATTGTTTGGGTTCAGCTCTCTCGCTTTTCTGATCAGCAGGCTGCACTCATCCCATTCCCATGAATAAAGCTTCAGCAAACCCATTGACATAAGTGCATTGGCATTATCAGGATCCAATTCCATTGCCTTGGCCGAATACTCACGTGCTTTTGCGATCGCCTCCTGTGAGTTCATTTGTCCTGACTGACCAAAGAAGGAGTGAATGAAGGAGAGCAATGCCCAGGCATCTGTCATGTTTGGATCCAGTTGTGTTGCTTCATGCAGCAACCCGATAGCACGCATCCTGTCATCCATCGCAGGACGGTTATAAAAGAGGTTTGCCTGGAGATATTTTTTGTAAGCATCGAGATTTTGCGTGGAAGTCTTCGCGAGTTGTGATTGATGTTGTTCGGTGGTGAGATTCTCACGCATCTTGTTTGCGATGGCACGCGCAATGTCATCCTGAATCTCGAAGATGTCTTCGAGACTGCGGTCATACGTTTCACTCCAGATATGATAACCGTCTGCGGCATTGATGAGCTGTGCGGTGATGCGCATTTTGTTTCCCGCTTTACGCACGCTGCCCTCAATAATTTTCTGAACGTTGAGTTTCGCAGCGATCTCTCTCACGTCTTCATGCTTTCCTTTGAAAGCAAATGCTGAAGTGCGGGATGTTACTTGCAAGCCATCCACTTTAGCAAGTACGTTGATCAACTCTTCCGTCATTCCATCGCAGAAGAATTCGTTCTCGGGATCGGAACTCAATGATGCAAATGGAAGAACAGCAATTCCGTTCAACACTGATTTCGTTTTTCCTCTCAAATCTTCCCTCGATGGAATTACAATGCCGGGGTTAGTGATCGCATATACCTGCATTGGCAGCTTCACATTTTTCAATTCAAAGTAGCCAAGAGATTTTGTTGAGATGCCCTCGTTGTTTTTTACCTCATCA